>MDSZ01236652.1_pt1 | contig 113827 bp, 91 predicted proteins | sample 811201 | NCBI WGS metagenome assembly MDSZ01 (sample SAMN05326647, study PRJNA326480) | marine metagenome | isolation source: seawater | place: Indian Ocean: North | collected 2010
AGCCGGAGTCTTATGCGCCTCAATTACCTGTAGGAGCTGCTTCAGCTGCGAAATCCGGCGATAGCCGGACTCTTATACGTCCTCAATCACCTGTAGGAGTTGCTTAAGCTACGAAATCCAGTGCAGCCGGACGTTTATACGCCTCAATCACCTGTAGGAGCTGCTTCAGCTGCGAAATCCGGCGATAGCCGGACTCTTATACGTCCTTAATCACCTGTAGGACTTGCTTCAGCTACGAAATCCGGCGCAGCCGGACGCTGCCTATGTCCAGCCAGCCTGCAAACTCCCCACGGCTGTCCATAAAACAGCCAAGAGGACGCAGATGCCGTACAAAAGGCACCTGACCTTACCAATTCTGATGCTTTTTGATTACAGGAATATCAGTATACTGGGGACAACGATGAAAGAGGGTATGGAATGCCAATCCCGGATTATCAAACCTTAATGCGCCCGATGCTCGAAGCATTGGGCATGGGGCCAATGTCGTTACGCCAAATGGTTGATGGCCTCAGCGACCTGTACAACCTCACCGAAGAAGAACGCAAGCTGCTCACACCAAGCAAACGCAGCCCGCTGATGTACAACCGGGTGGCCTGGGCCGCTACCTACCTGCGTAAAGCAGGCCTGGTAGAAAGCCCCAAACGCGGTATCAACGAGCTGACGGCCATGGGCAAAAAGGCGCTGATTGAATGCCCGGAAAAGATAGATAACCGCTACCTGCGCCAGTTTGAAAGCTTTCAACAATTTCAATCTATCGATCGTGATACAGCAACAATCGCAGAAGAAGCCGTACAGCCGGATTCCGAGCTGGACCCGACAGAGCGTTTAGAAGCGGCTCACCTTGAACTGCAGACGAGTCTGGCAGAAGACGTTCTCGATCTGGTCAAAAAACAAACCCCGCAATTTTTCGAAGTACTGGTCGTGCAGATGATGCAGGCCATGGGCTATGGCGGCTGGAGTAAGGACTCAGGCAGTGCAACCCAGTATACTGGCGACGGCGGTATCGACGGCATCATCAACGAAGATCCGCTCGGGCTGGACACCATCTACCTGCAGGCCAAACGCTACACCGATGCTGCCGTAGGCCGCCCGGATATACAGGCTTTTGTTGGCGCGCTGGAAATGAACCGTGCGCGTAAAGGCGTGTTTATCACCACCAGTCGCTTCAGCCGCGATGCGCTGGATTACGTGTCGATGATTAGTAAGCGCGTGGTACTGATCGACGGCAAACAACTGGCGGAACTGATGATCAAACACAACCTGGGCGTCAGCGTAAAAGAAACGTATCAGGTGAAAGCGATAGACTCGGACTATTTTGCAGACGATTGAGTGCAGAAGACTGAATGCCGAGGATTGAGTGCCGAAGACTGAGTACCGGTCATTTGTCTGCATATTCGTGAAACAACATTTGAAAGCGTGGATGCAATTCCACGATAACGAAGGAACACCCCATGGCACGCAAGCCTGCTGAAAAGAAAGAATCGGCCAAAAACAAAAAAGAAAAAAGCTTCGAGCAAACCCTCTGGGCCACCGCCGACAAACTGCGCGGCTCGGTGGAGTCGTCCGAATACAAGCACGTGGTGCTGTCGCTGATCTTCCTCAAATTTATCAGCGATAAATTCGAGCAGCGCAAACAGCAGATGATCGGCGAAGGGCAGGGCGATTACGTTGATATGGTCGAGTTCTACACCATGGCCAACACCTTCTACCTGCCCGAAGACGCGCGCTGGGATTTTATCGCCAAACACGCCAAGCAGGACGACATCGCCGTTAAGATCGACACCGCCCTGCACACCGTCGAGAAGAACAACAAAGCCCTGCGCGGCGCACTGCCGGATAACTACTTCTCACGCTTAGGGCTGGATGCCAGCAAACTCGCCGCCCTGATCGACGCCATCAATAACATCGACACCATTGTTGAGAGTGAGGGTTCAGAGAGTGAGACCGACATCGTCGGGCGTGTGTATGAGTACTTCCTCGGCAACTTTGCCGCCACCGAAGGCAAAGGCGGTGGCGAGTTCTACACGCCCAAGTGCGTGGTGAACCTGCTGGCGGAAATGATCGAACCCTATCACGGCAAAATCTACGACCCGTGTTGTGGCTCCGGCGGTATGTTCGTGCAGTCGGTCAAATTTGTTGAAAACCACCAGGGCAATAAAAAAGACATCTCTATCTACGGCCAGGAACAAACCAGCACCACCTACAAGCTGGCCAAGATGAACCTGGCGATCCGCGGCATCAGCGCCAATCTCGGCGACGTACCCGCCGACACCTTCTTTAAAGACCAGCACCCGGATTTAAAAGCCGACTTTATCATTGCCAACCCACCGTTCAACCTAAAAGAATGGCGCGGCCCGGATGAACTCACCAACGACCCGCGTTGGGCCGGTTTTGAGACCCCGCCCACCGGCAACGCCAACTACGGCTGGATACTGCACATGATCAGCAAGCTCAGCGACAACGGCGTCGCGGGCTTTGTACTGGCCAACGGCTCCATGAGCACCAACACCAAAGGCGAAGGTGAAATCCGCAAGCAAATCATCGAAAACGACCTCGTCGACTGCATGATCGCTCTGCCGGGGCAGCTGTTCTACACCACCCAGATTCCTGTATGCCTGTGGTTCTTAACCAAAAACAAAAAGGCACAGACCTTCAGCGACGGGCGCAAACAGCACCGCAACCGCGAAGGCGAAACCCTGTTTATCGACGCCCGCAATATGGGCAGCATGATCAGTCGCATACATAAAGAACTGACCGCCGACGATATCGCCGAAATCGCGCGGACGTATCATCTGTGGAGGGGGGAGCCAGTTGCGGATTCGTCGGACGTCGGAGGTGACGCGCCGGACGTCGGACGTCTGACGTCTGACGGCTACCAAGACGTTGCCGGCTTCTGCAAATCCGCCACCCTAGACGACATCAAAGCCAACGACTACGTCCTTACACCGGGCCGCTACGTCGGCGCTGCCGAAATCGAAGACGACGGCGAACTGTTTGAAGAAAAAATGCAACAACTTACCCAAACCCTGTTCCAGCAGATGGCGGAAGCACAGGAGCTGGATACCGTGATTAAACAGAACCTGAAGGGGCTGGGTTATGTTGGGTGAATGGCCGGAATATCCTCTGGAAGAACTCTGCGAGCTGATTGTCGATTGCCCTCATTCGACGCCTAAATGGACAGATCAGGGTGTGGTTGTTCTTCGTAATCAATATATTAGAAATGGGCGGTTAGATTTATCCGACCCCAGTTACACAACAGAGGAAGATTACGAGGCCCGTATTAAACGAGCGGTGCCAACGGCAGGAGACCTTGTGCTAACGCGTGAAGCACCAATGGGAGAAGTATGTAAGGTTCCTGAAGGATTACGTTGCTGTTTGGGGCAACGTATGGTTCTGATTCGTGCAAACAGAGATTTAATTGAACCTGACTATTTGCTATTCGCAATTCAAAGCCCCTACCTCCAACATCAAATTAGTTGGAGCGAAGGCACAGGTACTACTGTCAGTAATATTAGGTTGCCAGACCTCCGTGGTTTTAAAATTCCAACTCCAAGTTTAGAAATACAGAGGTGGATTTCAGGTGTATTGAAAGCTTTAGACGATAAGACGTCCTTGAATCGCCAGATCAACACCACCCTCGAATCCATGGCGCAGGCGCTATTTAAAAGCTGGTTTGTGGATTTTGACCCGGTGATCGACAACGCCCTCGCCGCCGGTAACGAAATTCCCGACGCCTTGCAAAAAAGAGCCGCCAGACGCGAAGCGCTGCGCCAGCAGACCAACAAAACCGCAAACAAAACCACCGAGGCCACCGACGCCGACAGCCCAGAACAGGCCCTGCCTGACACTGGTTTATCAGACCAGCGCCTGCCGACTGAGATACAACAACTCTTCCCGGACCGGTTTGTCTTTACCGAAGAAATGGGCTGGGTGCCAGAGGGGTGGGAGGTGCAGCCATTTGGTGATTTGATCGAAACCACGATCGGTGGTGATTGGGGTAAAGAAGTCCCTGATGACAAACACACCCGCAGAGTAGCGATCATTAGAGGAACCGATTTACCCACTGTTCGTTCAGCAAGTAAGGGAGCAATACCATTTCGATGGGTTGAAGATAAAAAATTCAAAACTCGAGAACTAGTTGATGGAGATCTCGTAATCGAGGTTTCTGGTGGAAGTCCGAAGCAACCCACTGGCCGGTCAACTTACATAACTCAAGATACAGTGAATATGCTTGAGGGAAGTGTTGTGGCTGCTAGTTTCTGTAGAAAGCTTAGACCTGTTTCAAAGCATGTTGGCTTGCTACTGGCTCTGCATTTAGATCGCATTTATGGCGAGGGAAAAATGTGGAGTTATCAAAACCAGAGTACAGGGATTTCAAATTTCCAGACTAAGGTTTTTTTAGAGTCAGAGTTTGTGATCACTCCGAATAAAGAGGAGTTGCTCGTAAGCTTTTTTGAGATCGTCCGTCCATTAATCAATAAATCTCGATCGAATGATTCAGAAACACTCGCAGACATTCGCGACTCCCTTCTCCCCAAGCTCCTGTCCGGCCAGATCACCATCCCGGACGCCGAACAGCAACTGGCTGAGGTGTTGTAAGGTGGAGGGTGAGCTTGTGGTTCTTGGTGTAATGCAAACGTCCGGAGCTGAACGCGCTATGTCCGGACCTTTCGTAGCAAGCTCCGGACATATAGCCAAAAGCTGCGGACATAAGACCCGCAGCTGTCGTTGGTAAATCAAAACATGATCCAGATACACGCCACCAAAAAGCTACTCGCCAAAATGCCCGCCCAGACGAAACCTGGGCCTGAGGACATTCTGGCAGCTCCGCAAAGCAAGCTGGGCAGTTGGCACGCCAATCTGCTGACCATTCAGCGCCGCAACTGCCTGCTGTTTGTGCACGACCAGACGCGCTTTCCGGTGTTTATTCCGGCGTTGACCAAACCGGATTTGGCCAATATCGACTGGTGTTTTGAAGATGTTCTGATGAATACCTTATTGAAATGCAACGCTACCGAAAAACAGAGAATTACCGCCGCCGCATTGTTGCAGCCACTGGCGTTTGTCGGCGGTACGGATCGCTCGGTGCTGGGCACGCTGAACAGAACGGCTCAGGATATTGAGCATTCTATTTACTTCGATTCGCTCGATGTTGCCGAATTGACGGGCTATTCATTAAGCGCCTGGATGGCGCAGCGACCCTGTATGGTCAAAAACAGCAAAGACTTTATTATGCCTGGTAAAGCATTTCTGGCGATGCTGGATGATCTGCATCCGGGCAAGAAGCCTGCAGGTAGGAAAAAAGCGGAGCAGGAGCCATTACCTGACAATGTGGTAATGTTGGATCTCTTCAGAGACGATAACGAAGAACAGTAGCGAATCGGCAACGCAGTAACAGCAATGAAGTAACAGCAACACAGTAACAGCAAAGAAGAAGCAGAGGCAGGGAATGGGCTTTACCGAGGCCAGACTGGAACAGGCAATTATTGATTTACTCGCCGAGCAGGGTTACCCGCATGTATTGGGTAGCACCCTCGACCGCGCCCCGCATGAGGTGCTGATCAAAGAGGATCTGCGTGCCTACCTGAACAAACGCTATCAGGCCGATGGTATTACCGAGGCCGAAATTGTCTCGGTGATTAACCGCCTGGATCGTTTGCCAGCCGCTGACCTGTACGACTCCAACCGCAGCATTCATAAGCTGGTGGCCGATGGTTTTTTACTGAAGCGCGAAGACCGCTCGAAAAAAGACCTCTATGTTCAGTTGATTGACTACGCTGGGTTGCCGGAACAACGACTGCCTGAAGAAGGCGAAGTCGAGTCGATTGATGCTAACGCCCCAGAAAATCAGATCGCGGATAACAAGGCGACCTATGGCACCACCAATATCTACAAGGTAGTGAACCAGCTTGAGATTGAAGGCAAAGAGCTGCGTATTCCGGATGCCATTCTGTATATCAACGGCCTGCCGCTGGTGGTATTTGAATTTAAAAGTGCCGTCCGCGAAGAAGTTAATATTGAAGAAGCGTACAAGCAGCTGACTGTCCGTTACGCCCGTGATATCCCTGAGCTGATGAAGTACAACGCACTGTGCATCATCAGCGATGGCGTGAATTCGCGCATGGGCTCACTGTTTGCACCTTACGAGTTTTTCTATACCTGGCGTAAAGTCACTGGCGATGAAACCATCGAGCAGGATGGCATTAACTCGTTGCATACCATGATTGAGGGGCTGTTTGATCACACCCGCCTGCGTGAGGTGATCCGCCACTTTATTTACTTCCCGGATACCTCAAAACGGCAGGAAAAAATCGTCTGCCGTTATCCGCAGTTTTATGCGGCCAACAAGCTGTACCAGAATATTCTGCGCCACCGCAAACCCGAGGGTGACGGTAAAGGCGGCACTTACTTTGGGGCTACCGGTTGCGGCAAAAGCTACACCATGATGTTTTTAACCCGGTTGCTGATGAAAAGCGTCGAGTTCGAAAGCCCGACCATTGTGCTGATTACTGACCGTACCGATCTGGATGATCAGCTCTCGGGCCAGTTTACCGGTGCTAAGGGCTATATCGGCGATCAGCATGTGATCAGTGTCGAAAGCCGCACCCACCTGCGTGAGCTGTTAAAAGGCCGCAACAGTGGTGGGGTTTTCCTGACCACGATTCATAAGTTCACCGAAGATACCGAGTTGCTGACCGAGCGCAGCAACGTGATCTGTATTTCTGACGAAGCGCATCGCAGCCAGATCAACCTTGAGCAGAAGGTCGTTATTGATAAGAAGAAAGGCATCGTCAGAAAGACTTTTGGCTTCGCTAAGTATCTGCATGACTCATTGCCCAACGCCACCTTTGTGGGCTTCACCGGCACACCGATTGACGCCACGTTGGATGTGTTTGGTGAAGTCGTTGACAGCTACACCATGACAGAGTCAGTCAAAGACGAAATCACGGTGCGTATCGTGTATGAGGGCCGTGCCGCCAAAGTCGTGCTGGATAACGATAAGCTGAAAGAAATTGAAGACTACTACAGCGACTGTGCCGACCAGGGCGCCAGCGATTACCAGATTGAAGAGAGCAAAAAAGCCAGTGCCAATATGAATGCGATTCTCGGTGATCCGGATCGCATTAAAGCGCTGGCGAAAGATTTTGTAGAGCATTACGAAAAACGCATCGAAGAAGGCGCAACCCTTAAAGGCAAAGCCATGTTCGTATGCAGCAGCCGCGATATTGCTTACCGCTTCTGGCAGGAAGTGATTGCCCTGCGCCCACAGTGGAACAAGGTGCTGATTGCCGAGGAAGGCAGCCAGCTCAGCGACAGTGAGCAGAAAGAAATCAAGCCGATGGAACGGATCAAAATGATTATGACCCGCGGCAAAGATGATCCGAAAGCACTGTATGAGATGCTCGGCACCCAGGAATACCGCAAAGAGCTGGACCGCCAGTTTAAGAATGCCAAATCCAATTTTAAAATCGCCATTGTGGTGGATATGTGGCTGACCGGCTTTGATGTGCCGTTTCTCGATACCATTTACATCGATAAACCGATTCAGCGCCACAATTTGATTCAGACCATCTCGCGGGTAAACCGCAAGTTTGAAGGCAAAGAGAAAGGCCTGGTGGTCGACTACATCGGCATCAAAAAGCAGATGAACCTTGCTCTGGCACACTACAACAAAGCCGATCAGCAGAACTTTGAAGAAATCGCCCAGTCAGTGATCGTGGTGAAAGATCACCTCGATTTACTGGGTAAAATCTTCCACAAATTTGATACCAAACCCTATTTTAACGGCACTCCGCTGGAGCAGCTTAACTGCCTGAATATGGCGGCGGAGTTTGTGCAGCTTACCGATAAGATCGAAAAACGTTTTATGGCGTTGGTAAAACGCTTAAAAGCCGCATTCGATATCTGCAGTGGTTCAGAAAGTATCAGTCAGGAAGAGCGCGATTTGGTTCACTTCTACCTGGCCGTGCGCTCCATCGTGTTTAAGCTCACCAAAGGCAATGCACCCGATACTGCACAGATGAACGCCCGCGTGCGTGAAATGATCGCCGAAGCACTGAAAGCCGATGGCGTAGAAGAAATCTTTAAGCTGGGAGAAGAGCAGGGCGGCGAAGTCGATATCTTCGATGACGACTATCTGGCCAAGATTGAAAAAATCAAACTGCCCAATACCCGCATCAAGCTGTTGCAACAACTGCTTGCCCGCGCCATTGAAGACTTTAAAAAGGTCAACAAAACCCAGGGCATGAACTTCAGCGAGAAATTCCGCAAGCTGGTGGAAAACTACAACGAGCGCAACGAAGACAGTGTATTGGTCAGTGATGTGCTGGAGGACTTTTCGGAAGAGCTGGTCGACCTGCTGCAGGCACTGAAGAAAGAGAAAGAATCTTTCGCTGACCTTGGCATCGACCTCGAAGAAAAAGCTTTTTATGACATCCTGCTGAAGCTTGCCCACAAATACGACTTCACCTATCCGGAAGACAAACTGCTAACCCTCGCCAAAGCAGTAAAAGAATTGGTGGACGACAAAGCTCAGTTTACCGACTGGGACCAGCGTGAAGATATCAAAGCAGAACTGAAAGTCGGGCTGATCCTGCTGTTAGCCAAACATGGCTACCCGCCAGTAGACAAAGACGAAGTGTACAAGGAGATTTTTGAACAGGCTGAGAACTTCCGGAAGTATCGGGAGGGGTAGTGGTTGCAAACTCTTTGTTTATAATTAATGACTTTCCGCAATCTATTGTTGAAAGAAATACGAGTGAGTGGTGATAGTGCATAAGGATATGACTGATAATGAGAGCGCAATTCAGGACGAAGCGACTGAACACGCCCGGAAGATAAAAAAGAAGTTTGCGAAGACCGTTACTGATAAAGCCAGATACCCTAAGGAAGCGGACCCGGTTTCGGTGTTTATGGCAGGTTCGCCGGGGGCTGGTAAGACGGAAGCGTCTAAGGCACTGCTTGAGCAGTTTGATAGTGAAGTTATCCGCATTGATGCTGACGAATATCGGGATGAGTTCAGAGAACAGGGTTATACCGGTGATAACTCCTGGTTGTTTCAGCCAGCGGTTTCGATTCTGGTGGAGAAAGTCTACGACCTGGTCATCGGGCAAAAGCAGAGTTTTATCCTTGATGGCACGCTGACCAACTATGAAAAAGCGAAGAAAAATATCGAAAGGTCCCTTGGAAAGGGCCGGTCCGTTCATATTCTCTATGTATATCAGGACCCCGTCCGTGCCTGGGAGTTTGTAAGGGCCAGAGAAACCGTCGAGGGCAGAAAGATCCCAAGAGAGCGGTTTATTGAGCAATACTTTGCTGCAAGGGATTGTGTGAACGCACTGAAACGGCATTTTGGTAACAGGATCAGGGTCGACCTGCTGTTGCAGGACAGGGATAACCAATTAAGCCGGTACAGTGCCAATATCGACAACATTGACAGCCATGTGGTCGAAAAATATACTACTTCGTCTCTTGAAGACCGGCTAACCAGCGACTAGATTGGAAGTTATGATGAAATTTATTAAGAAAACACCGTCTACCAGTTCTTCGTTTGCTGAGTTTATGAACCACGCTTCATCGGCTGAGAAGAAAAAGGTCTATAAGACTGTTCTGCGCCGGGCATCAGAGCAGCAAAAGGCTGTTGTCGATAAGGCCTCTGCTCCTGCTGCCTGATCCTGACTGAAAGATCGCTAAACGAAGACGAAGCACGCCAATCGGCGTGCTTTTTTGTTTCAGCTTCGAAACAGGAGCAGGCGTAGAGCTTTCTCAGATTTAAACTTGAAAGTACCCAATTGGGGTCCTATAGTACCCAAATTGGGACCGGGTGTGGCTTTTTGCGGACCGATCAGATCAGGCAGCAGGAGTGATGGAGAATATGGCGGGCAGTCTGGCAGATACCTTATTTACTAAGGCACAGCAAAAGGTGCTGGCATTGCTTTTTGGCCAGCCGGATAAAAGCTTTTATCTTAATGAGGTGGTCCGTGCAGCAGGTATGGGGAAAGGGGTTATTTCCCGGGAACTTACCAAAATGGCAGATGCGGGCCTGCTGACTGTGGTAAAGCAGGGCAACCAGAACCATTATCAGGCAAACCCCGCTTCACCTGTTTATGCAGAGCTGGTTAGTCTGGTTAAGAAAACTTTCGGTGTAGCCGGGTTACTGAAATCCGCAATCCGCCCTTTGCTGCCCAACCTTGAGAAGGCTTTCATATACGGTTCTGTTGCCAAAGGCGAAGAGCACAGCGGCAGCGATGTGGATGTTATGTTGGTCGGCAATGGGTTAAGTTACAGCGAAGTCATGGCGCTGTTAGAGGATGCAGAAGAACAGTTGCATCGCCCGGTTAACCCAACTCTGTACTCGCCTCAGGAGTTTGAAACACGGCTGGCTGAAGGACAAAACTTTCTGAGTAAAGTGATGGAGCAGCCCCGGATTAATTTAATGGAATAAATGAAAGATGTAAGAGCGCAGGAGGCGATATGCAGGAACTGGATAATCTGGTCAAAATCAACAAGCTCAAGCAGGAGCCGGCTGATGCAAAGGAATTCGCAGGCATGGTTCAGGCTGGCGATACCAAACTAAAAGATTCGCAGATTGCAGGTTTAAGTAAAGACAGTCAGTTTTCACTGGCATACGGTGCCGCCCATGCTTTCTCGCTTGCGGCATTGCGCTGGCATGGATACCGCAAGCCGGTATCTGGTATTTCAGTGTTTGCAACACACGGTGAACCTGAGTAAAGCAAAATGGCGTGTGCTGGATAAATGTCATAACACCCGCAATCTTGCTGAATATGAGGGACAACTTGATGTTAATCCGCAACTGCTACGGGAATTGATCGGCATTACGCAGGAAGTGCAGGCGCTGGTTAAAGCGATGCCTCCCATTGAATGATATGTGCAGGCTCCACCCATCCCCCCATCAATGTTATGATCCACCCTGCTATCAAACCAAACAAGCAACCAACCAACCAACACTCAGGAATCCTTAGCCCATGTCCAAAAGCTTTGAAGCCCAGGGAATCATCCATTCCATCGACGAAACCCGTTCTTACGGCGCTAACGGTTTCACCAAGCGTGAATTCGTGATCAAGCTCAGCGGTGAAGGCGAGAACCCGGATTACCCTAACTATGTCGCGCTGGAGCTGATCAAAGACAAGTGTGCGCTGATGGATGCATACCAGCCGGGTGATGAAGTGATGGTGACGTTCAACCTGTCTGGTCGCCTGTGGAACAAGCCGGGTAATCCAGAGAAGTGCTTTACCAGCCTGCAGTGCTGGAAGGTTGAAGGCGCAGGAAGCGGGGCAAGTGCCGCTATGCCAGCAGCGGGTTCATCCGATCCGTTCTCGCAGATGATGCCGGACTATGATGACGATGTACCGTTTTGATCCGGTACAAGCGGAAGAGCACCGTTCTGAACCGGTACAAGCTAAAGAGTACCGTTCTGGTCTGGATTTTCTGATTGACCGATATATGAATATCTGAAAAGCGCTCTCTGAGCGCTTTTTTGTTTTCTGGCCCGGGTCTGGTTTAATTCGCTAAGAGTCCTGTCAGTAGTGGCGTTTACCGGTCTGACATGGGTAGGTGCTCAGTCACTCCGAATGTAAAGCCAGAGACACAGCCAGAAACAAAGCCAAGCGTACAATCACAGTCGGGCACTTAAAGATTGATGGCCGCACAGACATTGGCAGGTATCGGGATACGGCCAGCTGAAAAGACAGAAGGAACCCAGATGTTAAAACACAGATTCGTATTCTCCACACTGTTGACCGCACTGGTTGCTGTAGTGTCGGTCTTCTCTGCGGCCAGCGCTCTGGCCGACTCCGCCGTGTGGAAGGTCAGTAAAGGCTCGGATTATTTTTATCTTGGCGGTTCGGCGCATCTTTTACCCGCATCGGATTTTCCGCTGCCTGCGCCGTATCAGCGCGCATTTGCTGACAGCGATGTGTTGGTGCTGGAGACCGAGTTACCAAAAACACCACAGGCGCAGCAGGAATTTATCAGCATGCTGCAATACAGCGATGGCCGTACGCTGCAGCAGGTGTTGTCTGCGGATGTGTATCGTCAGCTGGCAGATTATCTGACCGCTAACGGCGCCAACCTGAATGATCTGCAGCGTTTTACGCCGGGGTTTATTCTGATGCTGGCCACTCAGATTGAGAGTCAGAAAATCGGTATTGCCGGTGAGGGCGTGGATGCCTATTTCCAGCAGCAGGCAGAGAATGCAGAAAAGCCGATATGGTTTCTCGAGGCCCTGAGCTATCAGGCGCAGGTTCTGGCGGAATTGGGGCAGGGCGATGAGGATGATTTTGTAGTGCGTATGCTGGCAGAAGTGCCGGAAGCCGGGCAGGTGCTGCAGGACACCATCGCCGCCTGGCGCAGTGGTGATCTGGCGACTATTCAGCGGGTGGTGAACGAGCCGATGCTGGAAGACGATCCGGCGTCGTATCAGGCGTTGTTCACCCAGCGCAACGACAACTGGATGCGCAAGCTGCTGGGCTATTTCCGCAATGCTCAGCGTGAGTTTGTATTGGTCGGTGCGGGGCACCTGGCCGGTGATGATGGTCTGATTGCGCAGTTGAAGGCGCAGGGGTTTGTTGTTCAGCAACTGCCCTGATTCTGATTGCTGATTTTCCGGGTCGTTCTGCAAGGCCCGGATTCGTTCTCATCCTGTAAAGATTTGTCCGGGCTGAACCCGCTTCTGATCCTGTTGCAGTCCAGCGCAGCCGCGGCGTTGCGCGCTCCCGGGGTATATTGCGTTTAGGTCGTAGTATATTCCAAAACCGTCTAGATGATCCCGTTGTAATAGCTTCTGATTTTAATTAGCCTCTCATGCCAGAATCGATAACCCTCCAGATAATCTGCGAAGTATCCAAGCATGAAGAATATTCTGACTCCTGTTAAAACGCTGGCCATTGCTTTACTGGCCGGTGTGGCGCTGCAGGCCTCGGCTGCAGAAGAGAAGCTGTTAAACACCTCTTACGATATTGCCCGTGAACTGTTCGCGGCGTACAACCCGGTGTTCGCTGAGCACTGGAAAGAAAAGACCGGTAACGACGTGGAAATCCGTCAGTCTCACGCCGGTTCTTCCAAACAGGCGCGTTCTATTCTGCAGGGCTTACCGGCAGACGTGGTGACCTTTAACCAGGTAACCGATGTTCAGATTCTGCACGATCGCGGCAATCTGATTCCGGCGGACTGGAAATCCAAACTGCCAAACGGCAGCTCGCCTTATTATTCCACCACCGCGTTTCTGGTGCGCAAAGGCAACCCGAAAAACATTCACGACTGGGGTGACCTGGTTAAAGACGATGTTGGTCTGGTGTTCCCGAATCCAAAAACCTCTGGTAACGGCCGTTACACCTATCTGGCAGCACTGGGTTATGCGCAGAATGCACTGGGTAAAGACGACGCCAAAACCGACGCCTTTATGAAAGACTTTCTGGCTCACGTAAAAGTATTCGACACCGGCGGCCGTGGCGCGACCACCACGTTTGTTGAGCGTGAAATCGGTGATGTGCTGATTACGTTTGAATCCGAAGTAAACAACATCCGTGATCAGTACGGTGCGGATAAATACGAAGTTGTGGTACCAAAAACCTCGATTCTGGCGGAATTTCCGGTGGCTGTGGTTGAGCGCAACGTAAAGCGTAACGGTACCGAAGCGGTGGCTACTGAATACCTGCAGTACCTGTACAGCGAAAAAGCGCAGCGTCTGCTGGCCGGTTTTAACTACCGTATTCACAACGAGACAGTAAAAGCCGAAGTGGCTGATCGTTTCCCGGAAGTGAAACTGCTGACCGTTGAAGAAATTGCCGGTGGCTGGCCACAGGCGATGGAAACTCTGTTCAACAGTGGCGGCAAGCTGGATCAGCAACAGCGCCGCTGAGCATAAGCTGTAAGCGCTGCCGCTTTATGTTTCTTCATTCGGCAGCGCACAGACAGAGCGCCGGGCATCGCCCGGCCTTTGTGTGTCTGAGACGCGTATTTTTTTACCTTTATTCAGTTTGATTTGTGAGCGGTTTTCGCCGCGATTATCGGGAGAATTCCATTGACCAGTGCTTTAGCCACAGTCGCAAACCGGCCACGTGCGCAGCGTGTATTGCCTGGGTTTGGTCTCAGTCTGGGGATGTCGCTGTTTTTTGTCAGTCTGGTGCTGTTACTGCCTATGACAGGGCTGGTGATGCAGACTGCGGATATGGGCTGGGAACGCTACTGGTTTGTAATCACTGACGAACGCGTGGTTGCCAGTTATAAAGTAACCATCATGGCAGCGTTTTTTGCCTCGGTATTTAACGGCTTTTTCGGCCTGTTACTGGCCTGGGTGCTGGTGCGTTATCAGTTTCCCGGACGCCGTATTCTGGATGCACTGATCGATCTGCCATTCGCTCTGCCAACCGCGGTGGCCGGTATTACGCTGGCAACGATTTATGCTAATAACGGCTGGTTCGGCACGGCGCTGGAAAGCATGGGCATTAAAGTCGCTTATACGCCGCTGGGTATTATTGTGGCCATGGCCTTTACCTCGATTCCGTTTGTGGTGCGTACTGTACAGCCGGTGCTGGAAGAGCTTTCGGTTGAGGAAGAAGAAGCCGCCATTACGTTGGGCGCTTCGGACTGGACGGTATTTCGCCGGATTATTTTCCCTTCGTTGTGGCCAGCACTGTTAACCGGCGTGGCACTGTCATTCACCCGCAGTCTGGGCGAGTTTGGCGCGGTTATTTTTATTGCCGGCAATATGCCGTTTGTCAGCGAAATTACCTCGCTGATGATTTTTGTCCGTCTGCAGGAATTTGATTTTGCCGCCGCCAGCGCCATTGCGTCTCTGGTATTAATGGCATCCTTGTTACTGCTGCTGTTAATCAACCTGTGGCAGGCGCGTTATATCCGCCGTCTGCATGGCCAATAGGAGTTAGTAATGTCTTCTCATTCTTCCGGCAGCCATGTGCAACGGGTGGGCGACAGCCCGCGGGTACGCCGCTTTTTAATTGGTCTGGCACTGCTGTCGACACTGATATTGCTGGTAGCACCGCTGGCAGCGATTTTTACGCATGCTTTCGCTGATGGCATTGGCCAGTATTTTTCCAGTCTGGCAGACCCGGATACGCTGCACGCCATTCTGCTGACCTTGTTTGTTGCGCTGTTAACCGTGCCAATCAATCTGGTGTTTGGTGTGTTATTCGCCTGGGCAGTGACACGGTTCCGTTTTCCCGGGCGCAAGATTCTGATCACGCTGATGGATATTCCGTTTGCGGTGTCGCCGGTGGTGGCGGGTCTGTTGTATCTGTTGTTGTACGGCAATAACGGCTGGCTGGGACAATGGCTGTACGAGCACGATCTGCAGCTGATGTTTGCCTGGCCGGGTATCGTGATGGTGACGGTGTTTGTTACCTGTCCGTTTGTTGCCCGTGAACTGATTCCGTTAATGCAGCAACAGGGCAAAGAGGAAGAAGAAGCGGCTGTGATTCTGGGTGCATCCGGCTGGCAATTATTCCGCCGGGTGACGCTGCCCAATATTAAATGGGCGCTGTTGTATGGCGTCATTCTGACCAACGCTCGGGCGGTTGGTGAGTTCGGTGCGGTGTCTGTGGTATCCGGCAATATCCGTGGCGAAACCAATACACTGCCTTTGCACGTGCAGCTGCTGTATGAGGATTACCAATCCGGCGCAGCCTTTGCGAGTGCGTCTTTATTGGCGCTGATCGCATTATTAACCCTGATTTTAAAAGCATTTATTGAATGGCGGCAGGAACGTCTGGCAGAACAGAATCTGCACGACAGCGCCGGGAAAGACGACTCTGGTGAGGCTTTATGAGTATTCGTATTGAAAATTTGTCCAAACGCTTTGGCCAGTTTCAGGCGTTGTCGCCACTGTCATTGAATATTGAAGAGGGCGCGATGGTCGGCCTGCTGGGGCCATCCGGTTCCGGTAAAACCACCTTGCTGCGCATTATTGCCGGGCTGGAATCCGCTGACAGCGGACAAATTCAGTTTGCCGGCCGTGACGTGACCAATCTGCATGTGCGAGATCGCCGCGTGGGTTTTGTGTTCCAGAACTATGCGTTGTTCCGTCATATGACTGTGGCACAGAATATTGCCTTTGGTCTGGAAGTTCTGCCGAAAAAAGAACGTCCGGATAATGCAGAAATTCAGCGCCGGGTCAGCCGTCTGTTAGAGCGGGTGCAGTTGCCGCATCTGGCCAACCGCTATCCGTCGCAATTATCCGGTGGTCAGAAGCAGCGTATTGCTCTGGCACGGGCGTTAGCGACCCATCCGGAAGTGCTGCTGCTGGATGAGCCGTTTGGTGCTCTGGATGCTAAGGTACGTAAGGAATTGCGTCGCTGGTTGCGCTCACTGCATGAAGAAATTGGTTTTACCAGTGTGTTTGTTACCCACGATCAGGAAGAGGCGCTGGAGCTGTCCGATCAGGTGGTGGTTATGAGCAACGGCAATATCGAGCAGGTGGACACACCAGCGCAGCTGTACGCCAAACCAAACAGCCGCTTTGTGTTCGATTTTCTCGGCAGTGCGAATATCTTTCACGGCTCTGTCGGCAGTTCGGTAAATGCTTCTGCCAATGACGGTACCAGTAAGCCAACATTAACCAATGGCAATGCCTGGATTGAATTACCTGTTCAGCAGAATGATAAATTAGCTTTGGCAGAAGGCGATCTGTACATCCGCTCTCATCGTTTAACGCTCAGCCGTGATTCACTGGCCGGTGCTCATCTGCCATTTATTGTGGTGGCTGCTAATCCGGTAGGTGCGGATGTCAGAGTGGAATTAAAAGCCGATGGCTGGGACAGCGATGCGCTGTGGGAAGTGGATCTGACTCACGATCAGAACACCCGCCTGCAGTTTAAAAAGGGTGATAAAGTCTTTGCTGCACCACAGACCGGTTATTTCTTCAAGGCGGATCAGCGCGAGCCACAGAAATTCCGCTTTATTGACTGAAGCAATTTCTGACAGGCAAAAAAAGGCCGCTGTGGTAATCCGCAGCGGCAAAAACTGATTGAAAGCAAGCAAAGGGGGGAGTTGCTTTCACTCAGGAGGTCTTTCGTTTTGCCGCACGGCAAATGCCGTGCAGCTCATCCTGTTCACTCTTCTCAGAGTTTGACTTCGTGTTCCCAGCCTTTCACGCGGATACGGGTATCTGTGATATCCAGATCCTCTGCGTCCATAACGCCCTGACCAAACACATAACGTACTTCGTTTTCACCTGCGGTGGCTTTGGCATCGAAGGCTTCTGCTGCAGCACGGATTTCTTCGTTTCGGCTCAGGTAGTTTTTCCACTCATCAGCGGAATATTTGCTGGCCAGTAATTTGTGCGTTTGCTGTGGGCTGATCACGAAACCAGAGGCGTTATTACCGCCAAAGCCTTTGGCATTGATAAACGCCAGTGGCAGGGGGTTGGCATCCACTTCGTAGTGATTCAGCAGAATATTCAGGTTATCGCCAAATACATCGTCGGCCACTTCGGTGGCGGTGGTGATGCCCGGAATAATGCCGTGTGCCCAGGTGCCCAGAGTCATCATCAGCTGGTCAGCAGAGGCTGCCGCCAGGGAATGACCCAGATGCGCTTTTACCGCAGTAATTGGCCAGTTTTTAATACCGAATACACCGGCCAGCTCGTTCAGAATATGGCTTTCAGTAGTACGGTTAGCAGGCGTGCTGCTGCCGTGAGCCTGAACAAAAGAGCCGGTCTGCAGTGCATGTTCACCAATTAAACGGCGCGCTTCACCCATGGCTTTACCCATGGTCAGGTAGTTACCGACACCCGGGTTAGAAATGGATTTTTTGTAGCCGTCAGCGTTTACGAATACGTCGCCGATGGCACCGTGAATGGTCAGGCCCAGTTCGGTGGCCAGTTCATCGTCGGTTAATACGAAGAACTGCGCAGACTCCGCCAGAGTAAAGCCGGCGTTATAGCCGAACGGACGGCTGGCACGGCGGAAGTCCGGTTTCTGATCTTCGCTGATACCATCCAGATCGCGCAGGTTTTTCTCCGTCACCAGCGCGGTCATGGCGTTATAGCCTTCAACGATTTCCGGCGTTAATGGCGACTCCGCGTTACCCACGATCACCATGCGGCGACGGCCGCTCTGGATATCGTCGATGGCCACTTTCAGGTTGTACAGGAAGGTCGCACAGGCGCCGACCATACTGCCGGTGGTACCGACGTTGCCCAGTACATAAGCATTGATAAAGTCAGCCGGCATTTCGCTCAGACCCATGGCGCACTGTTTGGAGCTGGTGCGTTTACCCAGCATGCGCGCCTGAATCATGCCGCCGTGGCCTTCACCATCGAGCTGGCCCATGGCCGAACCGGCGTACACTGCGATCTGGTCCGGATGAACGTGGTTACGCAGGACATCCCAATCCATACCCAGTTGACCGAGCATGTCAGACGCGGCGTACACCGCCAGCGCCAGACCACGTGGGTGGTGGCGGGAGCTGTACTGTGCCAGAGGATCAAAGCCTTTTGGCGTCTGACCGGCGCTCTGTACCGTTAACGGTTTGGTGGTTTCGCGCCAGCATTTGTTGCCATCGGCGTCTTTGAATGGCTCATGGAAGGGCACTGCGCGGGCATCCCACGGCATGTTGTCCCATTCGCGAACCAGGGTGCCATCGAGGATCTGCTGCTTAATGGCCTCGTTATTCAGGTCTGCGCCTTCAATACCCATTAACTGGGCCAGTGAAGCCAGTGTGCCGTTCTGTTCGGCGGCGCTGAGCTTGTCCAGCACCAGACGACGGAAAGCCTGATGTCCGGAACTGCGGCCGGCGGCACTGATGCCACCAAAGCCAGTAATAACTGCCAATTTTCTCATGCGAACCCTTACTGATATGCGCTGATATTTGATCTGCGACTATTGTAGGAGCAGCACTGCTTTCGTTATTAGTACGATTCAGTCATATTATTGAATAATTAAGACGCAATTAGTGACATATTTGAACAGGAGCGTTGAACACCTGTGATCAGGCACGTAACTCTGTTGACCATGGAGCAGATGCTCAGCTCCAGCGTGGCCATTCCGCTGGAAATGCTGGAAACCGCCCGCGCGCGTTTAAAAGTACGCCGCGATCCGCGTGCGGATTTCGCTGTAGAGCCCGCAGCCCGTGAGCTGAAAGCGATTTCCATGCTCGGCGGCTTTCGCCTTAATCCGGCCAAAGCACTCAATCAGATTGAACATACCGATCTTATCGTTGTCCCGGCTTTGTGGCGTAACCCAAAACGACAACTGTTGCAGGAGGCGGAAACCATCGACTGGATTGCACAGCAATACCGTGGCGGTGCCAGTGTACTGGCGGTGGGTACTGGTGTGTGTCTGCTGGCGGAGGCGGGGATTCTGGACGGCAAGCCGGCCACCACGCACTGGCATTATCTGGAACAGTTTGCCCGGGATTACCCGCGGGTGAAGCTTCAGCGTCAGCATCTGCTGACTCAGGCGGACCGTATTTACTGCGCGGCGAGCGTGAACTCGGGTGCCGATATGATGGTGCATTTTATTGGTTTGCAGTACGACCGCAGTCTGGCTCAGCAGGTGGAACAACAGTTTTCACCGGAAATCCGCAATCCGATTGAAAAAAAGGTGTTTTATGCTGAACAGAACGAGCAACACCCGGATGAAGAAATCGCCATGGCGCAGACCTGGCTGCAGCAGAACATGCAACGGCCGTTGTCTCTGCAGGCGCTGGCAGAAATGACCGGCCTCAGTGAACGCCAGTTTGACCGCCGCTTCCGCCACATTACGGGCCGCACACCCACACAGTATCTGCATGGTCTACGCTGTGAGAGTGCCCGCGATCTTTTGCAGAATTCGAATCTGACCATCGCGGATATCGCCGCCACCGTTGGTTTTAACGACGCCGGATATTTTATCCGTGTGTTCCGCAAACTGGCGGGGCAGACCCCCGGCGAATTCCGCCGTAAGGTGCGGCGTAAACTGTTCAGTGGTGGGTGAGCAGCGGAAGGTAAAAATGGGTGGAAAAAGTATCTTGTAAAAAAACTACAAGAATGACGTTGTTTTTTGTAGTCGGAACATTCAGACTATGAACATCAGCGATGCTATAACGATTAATTATGTAGTTTTACTAGCTTTCCTGGATCGTAGAACTACATAGGCAGCCGGAAATGAGTTTATCTATGGTTACTTTCCGTACTTACCCATAACGGAAAGGCATAACGGAAAGGATAATAGCTAAGACCGTTTCGTGACTGTCCTGAACTGCCGGCTGAATCAGCCGTGCAGATAATGGTTTCCGCCCAAAAGGCGGAGCAAAGCCAACGCACCGACCACCTTTATTGGTGCAATAATAAGGAGACGAGAGTCCTCATGACACAAGATGTCGACGTTTATGAAACTCAGGAGTGGCTGGATTCCTTGCACGCCACCATCCGTCATGCTGGCCCGGAGCGGGCAGCGTTTCTGCTGAAAACCCTGTTTGATAATGCTCTGGCAAAAGGCGTAGACCTGCCACCGGCTATTACCACACCTTATCGCAATACCATTCCTACCGATAAAGAAAAACGTATGCCGGGCGACCTGTTCATGGAACGCCGTATCCGTTCTCTGGTGCGCTGGAATGCGTTGGCCATGGTTATGCGTGCCAACGATAACGATGAAGGTCTGGGCGGTCACATTGCGTCTTTCTCATCTGCGGCCACTCTGTACGATGTTGGTTTTAACTATTTCTTCCGTGGTAACGAAGACGGCAACCTGGGCGACCTGATTTATTTCCAGGGTCACTCTGCACCGGGTATTTACGCACGCTCTTACCTAGAAGGCCGTTTCGACGAAGAACAGCTGGATAATTTCCGCCGTGAAGTTGATGGCAACGGTCTGTCTTCCTACCCACACCCATGGCTGATGCCGGATTACTGGCAGTTCCCGACCGTTTCTATGGGTCTGGGTCCGATTCAGGCGATTTATCAGGCGCACGTAATGCGCTACCTGTCTGCCCGTGAACTGTCGCCACGTGGTGACCGTAAGGTGTGGGCGTTCCTGGGTGACGGCGAATGTGATGAGCCGGAAACTCTGGGTGCAATTTCTCTGGCTGGCCGCGAAAAGCTGGAAAACCTGGTATTCGTGATCAACTGTAACCTGCAGCGTCTGGATGGTCCTGTCCGTGGTAACGGCAAAATCATTCAGGAACTGGAAGGTGTCTTCCGTGGCGCTGGCTGGAATGTAATTAAAGTTGTCTGGGGTCGTCACTGGGACATCCTGCTGGAAAAAGACAAATCCGGTCTGCTGCAGAAGCGTATGGATGAAGTCTGCGACGGCGAACTGCAGAACTACAAAGCTAACGGTGGCGCTTACACCCGTGAACACTTCTTCGGTAAATATCCGGAGCTGCTGGAACTGGTGAAAGACATGAGCGATGAAGAAATCTTCGCCCTGAACCGTGGTGGCCACGATCCGTTCAAAGTGTACGCTGCGTACGCTGAAGCAATGGAAAGCAAAGGTCAGCCAACCGTTATTCTGGCTCAGACCGTTAAAGGTTATGGCCTGGGTGATGCCGGCGAAGCGGCCAACATTACTCACTCCGTGAAAAAACTCGACAAAGATTCACTGAAGCAATTCCGTGACCGCTTTGCCATTCCGCTGACTGACGAAGAACTGGAACGCGTACCTTACTACCGTCCATCTCCGGACAGCCCGGAAATGAAATACATGAACGACCGCCGTAAGAAACTGCACGGTCCTGTTCCTTCACGCCGTACCGCGTTTGAGCCTCTGAACACGCCTCAACTGGATGCGTTCAAAGGTCAGCTGAGCGGCAGTGGTGAACGTGAACTGTCTTCTACTATGGCGTTCGTACGTATCCTGTCTCAGGTGGTTAAAGACAAAGAAATCGGCAAGCGCGTTGTGCCGATCGTTCCTGATGAAGCACGTACTTTCGGTATGGAAGGAATGTTCCGTCAGCTGGGTATTTATTCTTCCCAGGGCCAGAAGTACACGCCGATGGATGCCGGCCAGATCATGTACTACAAGGAAGATAAAAAAGGCCAGATTCTGGAAGAAGGTATTAACGAAGCCGGTGCTATGTCTGCGTGGATTGCTGCGGCAACTGCCTACAGCAACAGCAACTGCCCAATGATTCCGTTCTACGTGTTCTATTCCATGTTTGGTTTCCAGCGTATTGGCGACCTGGCGTGGGCTGCCGGTGATATGCAGGCACGTGGTTTCCTGATTGGCGCGACCGCTGGCCGTACCACTCTGAACGGTGAAGGTCTGCAGCACCAGGATGGTCACAGCCTGCTGATGGCGCACACCATCCCGAACTGTAAATCTTACGATCCGACTTACAGCTTCGAACTGGCCGTGATTATTCAGGACGGTCTGAAGCGTATGTATCACGACGAAGAGAACTGCTTCTACTACATCACCACCATGAACGAGAACTACGTTCACCCGGATATGCCGGTGGGTGCTGAAGAAGGCATTATCAAAGGTCTGTACCAGCTGAAAGCCGGTAAGAAAACCAAAGCTGCTGATGCCCGCGTCCAGCTGATGGGTTCCGGTACTATTCTGCGTGAAGTAGAAGCAGCTGCTGACATTCTGCGTGAAAAATACGGCGTTGAATCCGACGTATGGAGCGTACCGTCCGTTAACGAACTGGTACGTGACGCACACGAATGTGACCGCGTGAACATGCTGAATCCTGAAGCGAAAGAAGCGAAAGTTCCTTACGTAACAGCAACCCTGAAAGATGCCAAAGGTCCGTTCATTCTGGCGACCGATTACATCAAAGCGTACGGCGAACAGCTGCGTGCTTATATTCCGGGTGAATACAAGGTACTGGGTACTGATGGTTTCGGCCGCAGTGACACCCGTAAGAAACTGCGTCACTACTTTGAAGTAAGCCGTGAGTTTGTTGTTCTGGCTGCTCTGACTGAGCTGGCTAAAGACGGCAAATTCCCGCAGAAAGATCTGGCCAAGGCTCGCGCTGAACTGGGTATTTCTGCCGACAAAGTTAACCCTGTAAACCACTGATAGGAGGCCATCATGAGCAATATGACCGTGAATGTGCCTGACATCGGTGGCGCAGAAGATGTAGAAGTAATTGAAATTAACGTTGCCGTTGGTGACAGCGTTGAACAGGAACAGGACCTGCTGGTTCTGGAAACTGACAAAGCAACCATGGAAATTCCCTGCCCACAGGCAGGGAAGATCGCCAAAATTCTGGTAAACGTGGGCGATAAAGTATCGGAAGGTTCAGCTATTTTTGAACTGGAAACCGATGCTGCGCCTGCAGCAGAAGAAGCATCTGAACCTGCAGCGGAAGAAAAACCGGCTGCAGTGGAAGAGAAGCCAGCCGCTGAAGAAAAACCAGCAGCACCTTCTGCACCAGCAGCAGAACAGATCATTGAACTCACCATCCCGGATCTGGGTGGTGCAGATGAAGTGACTGTTATTGAAATTACCGTGAAAGCCGGTGATGAAGTAGCAGAAGACGATTCTCTGATTGTTCTGGAAAGTGATAAAGCCAGCATGGATATTCCGGCACCTCAGGCAGGTGTTCTGAAAGAAATCCTGGTTAACGTCGACGACAAAGTAAAAGAAGGCGACGTTTACGCGAAGATTCTGGTCAGTGGCGGTGCGGCGGCTCCTGCTGAAAAAGCAGAAGAAAAACCAGCTGCAGCTGAAAAGCCTCCTGCTGCTCCGGCACCTGCCGCAGAGAAACCTGCAGCAGCACCGGCTCCGGCCAAAACTCAGACACTGAACGAAGTGACCGATGAAAAAGACATTCACAATGTCTACGCAGGTCCTTCTTCCCGTCGTCTGGCGCGTCAGCTGGGTGTGAATCTGACCAAGGTGAAAGGCACGGGTATGCGTGGCCGTATCACCAAAGACGATATCCGTGACTACGTAAAAGCTGTGGTTAAACAGGCTGAAAGTGGTGCGGTTGGCGTTACCGGTGGCGCGGGTATTCCTGCTGTTCCTGCCATTGATTTCTCTCAGTTCGGTGATATCGAACTGGTGAAAATGAGCAAGATCAAAAAGGTTACTGCTGCCAACATGAGCCGTGCGTGGCTGAACGTTCCGCACGTTACTCAGTTTGATGACGCTGACATCACAGATCTCGACGAATTCCGTAAGAGCATGAAAGCCGAAGCGGAAAAACACGGTGTGAAATTAACGCCGCTGCCGTTCCTGATCAAAGCCGCCGCTGCCTCTCTGGTGGCTGAGCCAAGCTTTAACGTGTCGCTACATCACGACGGTGAGCACATTGTGCAGAAAAGCTATGTGCACATTGGTATTGCCTGTGATACGCCGAACGGCCTGATGGTTCCGGTTCTGCGTGACGCCGACAAAAAAGGCATTTACCAGATCGCCAGAGAAGTAAACGAACTGATAGACAAAGCCCGTAACGGCAAACTGAAGCCAAATGAAATGCAGGGTGGTTGTTTCACAATCTCCAGCCTGGGTGCCATTGGCGGTACCGGTTTCACGCCTATCGTGAATACGCCGGAAGTGGCCATTATGGGTGTGTCCAAAGCTCAGATTAAACCGGTCTGGAATGGTAAGGAATTTGTTCCGCGCAATATGCTGCCATTAACCGTATCGTACGATCACCGTGCGATTAACGGTGCAGACTGTGGTCGTTTCTTCACGCACTTCGTGAATCTGATCAGCGACGTACGCCGCCTGGTTCTGTAACCGGCGTGCACGTCTTTAAGTGAAAATGGGTGGGTCTTTTATTTAAAAGACCATTTTTGCCCGGCCATTTTGGCCGGGCTTTTTTTTGCCTGCGCGTCGGCTTTATCTTCTGAACACCTTTCTTGTCTTCTGACTACCTTTCCCCGGGTTGCTGCTTTAGAGCTTATTCCTACTAAAAGGGTGGGTTTTTAAATCTTATTGTTCTGTTTTTGATATTAATGCTGTAGAACTAATTTACATTGTTACTGACTAATTCACTGTAAGAGAAGATGAACTGAAAGAGGTAAAGACCATGAAAAACAAAGCATTGATCGCAGGTATTGCCTGTCTGGCCAGCGCCGCCATGGCCGATGCCAGAGAAGCCGCAGTCGTGGTGGATCAGGATCAGATGTCAGACCGCAAACAAATTGTACTGGACCAAAAACAGCCGCAGATGAAGATTGATCTGTTGGTGGATGTACTGAAAACCCGTTTGAACTGAGGTCTTTACCTCTCAGCGATCAGTCACCACAGTTTCACTGCGCTGGCTGATTGTCTTTACCTGAACGACCAGTTTTTCCCGGACCGGCTTTTCTCGGACTGGCTTTTCTCAGTAGTGCCTCTGCTTACTTTTAAGCGCTTAGCTTTAAGCGTGTTATCGAATTAACACATTCCGAAAACTTACCAGGAGCCCATGATTTTATTTTCTGAACCAACCAACGCATTTGCGCAATGCGTCACACCGAAAAAAACATCCGCCACAAACTTCCTGACCGATTATCTGTCCTATAACAACGTTGAAAATCTCCGCCAGGAAAATACGATGAAGAATCTGTCCCTTTTTATGTTTATGGCGCTCAGCAGCGCATATTTTTACGCCGATGCCGACGAACTGCGCGAGCAGGTGCAGGCGCTCTCCAGCAGCGAAGTGGTAGAAACAGAGGGTACTTCTGAGCTGACGGCTGCAGAACAAACTGACGCGGCACAGGCAACTGAAGAAAGAGATGCCGATCTTTCTCCTGTAGAAACCTCTCCGCAAACTTCTGCACAACGATTAAGCTGAATCCCGCAGATTGCCCTGATGGAATTCACTCAGGGGGCTGCATGACTTTCGCCGGGCATCAAAGAGCGAAGTAGGTTTTGATCCCGGAAAGGATATTGTTGACGGCTACGGACGCCAGAATCAGGCCCATCACCCGACTGATGATGCTGGCACCACTGTCGCCGATCAGGCGGTGGACGTAGCTGGCTAACAGCAGTAATACCAGTACGATAGCCAGAACCGCCAGAATCATCATGGTGGTCTGAGACTGCTCTAACAGGCTGAAGCGGTTATTCTCTGTCATCAGTACAGCACCCAGCATAGCCCCAGGGCTGGCAATAGATGGCACGGCTAACGGAAAGATGGCCGTTTCTTTGCCGTCTTTGATAAAGCGCATTTCACCTTCCGGTTTACCTTCACCAAAAATCATTGTCAGTGCAAACAGAAACAGCACAATGCCGCCGGCGATCTGAAAGGCCGACAGCGGAATATTGATGGCGTTAAGGATAATTTCGCCGGCGACGACAAAGAACAGCAGAATCAGAGCGGCAAAAAGGGTGGCCAGCACGGCGACTTTACGCTTCATTTTCTCGTCGTATTGTGCGGTGACGGCAATAAAAACCGGCACCGTACCGATGGGGTCGATGACCGCGAAGAAGAAGATAAAAGTGGCCAGAAGCTCGCTCATGATAAATAGTCTTCAGTAGGTTGAGTGTTCACGCATTAATCTTTGCCTGTTGAAGCGCATGCGGTTCAGACAAAGCGGTGCAGAGGTTGTTGCAGTGGTCTTACTGCGGTTTTACTAAGTTAGCGCTACGGTCTTACTGTGTTGTTGCTGTACTTAGTTGCTGTGTTTAGTTGTATCGCTGCGGAATCCGCCTGGCGGAATGACAAATGCCAGGAGCCGGGATGCAAGGCGCTGCTGACACGATAGTATCATAGCCATGCACACTTCCGGCAGATGGTGAGCCGCCTGTATTGTCTGACTGTGTCAGCAGATAGCGGCTCATGCCTGCGGTAGGGAAGTGGGTTCGTTGTCTTGGGTGGAATGCTATACTCCGCCTTAAATGACCGACTAGCGGAATCCCTCATGTCTGACGAGCCTAACTCCCCCTGGAATAAGTCCCTGCGTAAAATTGCTGAGGAGAATTCGTCTCAGGAAACACAGAAACCGTCTTCCGCATCTGCTGCGCCGGAAAGGTCAGAACACCAAAAGACCGCCTATAAAAAACCGCAAGCGGACACGTCAGAACCAGCTGAATCCGCAAGTAAGTCATCGGCAGCTGAATACGCTTCCGGCGATAAATCCGGACCATGGAAAAAATCCCGTGGCGCTGAAGGATCTCGTTCACGCGCTGAAGGCTCTTATTCTCGCGCTGAAGGCTCCCGTTCACGCGCTGAAGGCTCTCGTTCACACGCTGATGGCTCTCGCTCAGCTAAACCTTACGGCGAGCAAAGAACCGGTGCCTATAAGAAGCCGGCTTCAGACAAAAAGCACGACTCAGATAAAAAATACAGCTCAGACAGAAAGCCCCGCTTTGAAAGCAAGCCAGGAGCTGACAGAAAAGCCCGCTATGAAGGTAAACCCGCAAGCGACAGAAAGTCTTCCGCAGGGAAAAGACCGGATTCGGATAAAAAAGCGGGATCGTTGTGGAATAAAACTCAGGCACAGGGGCTGCACCCGAAGAATCCTCATAATGGTCGTTACGATATGGCGGCTTTGTGTGCTGCAGAGCCTGTGCTGGAACGCTTTCTGACCACCAATCCCCGCGGTGATCAGACGGTGGATTTCAGCGAACCGGATGCGGTGGTGTGTCTTAATCGCGCGTTACTGAAAGCGCATTACGGTTTAAACAGCTGGCAGCTGCCAAAAGGCTATCTGTGTCCGCCAATCCCGGGTCGTGCCGATTACCTGTGTTATCTGAATGATTTGCTGGCAGCGGATTTTCTGGTAGAGAGTGGGGCGCGTAATACGCCTCCGCGTTTGCTGGATATCGGTACCGGTGCCAATCTGATTTATCCGATTATCGGCCATCGAGCCTACGGCTGGCAGTTTGTTGCCGCCGATACGGACGCCATTGCGGTGCGTAATGCGCATCAGCTGGTGAGTGAAAACAGCCCATTGCTGGATGCGGTAGAAATTCGTATGCAGCGACATCCGGAGCAGATATTCAAAGGCATGATCGGCACTGGCGAGTATTTTGAATTCACCTTGTGCAACCCGCCATTTTTCGCATCGGAAAAAGAAGCCCAGGCTCAGGCACGGCGTAAGTGGCGTAATCTGAAAGGGCAGGAGTCGTCCGTTAAGCGCAATTTTGGTGGCAAGAGTAACGAGCTCTGGTGCGAGGGTGGTGAGCTGGCCTTTGCCAAACGCATGATTACCGAGAGCGCAGATTACGCTGCTCAGGTGGGGTGGTTTACCTGTCTGATCTCCAAAGAAGACAACATCGCTCCGCTGAAGCGAGAACTGAAACGGATTGATGTGAAAGAGATAAAAGTCATCGCCATGGCTCAGGGGCAGAAGCAAAGCCGCTTTATTGCCTGGCGTTTCTGAGTTTCACCTTCCTTTCTGCGGACAGTTTTTACCAGCTGTCCGGCAGGCCTTTGGTCTGAATCATTGCGGCAATATCCATGGTTAAGGCAATGGATACGTGCACACCAACGCCGCCCCAGATGGATTTGGAGCGCACCGCCAGAATCCCTAAGAAAAAGCCGAATAAAATTGCACCGAAGGATTCCGGCCAGAGTTTGGGGAAATGCAGCATCAGGTAGGGCAGACACATAACCGCTACCGACAGGCTGCCAAACTGCAGGCGCAGACCATTGACCAGAAATCCGCGGAAGAAAAATTCCACACCAATAAACTGCATTATATAAATGCATTCCCACAACAGCAGATCACTCCAGCTGCGGGTGGCCTGCTTATAAAACGGATAATGGCTGGAAAAGTCGCTGCCAAAACTGGCGATGATGGCGAAGACCATAATCGGTGATGCCAGCAGCACATAGCCGAGCCAGTGTTGCCGCACATCTCCCAGCTGCCAGCCATAGGCTTTTAACGGCTGTTTCAAAATCAGTTTAATGGTCAGCATCGGAATGACAATAAAACACAGCAGATGCCAGAATCCCCACCAGATATAGCCGATCAGCTCGCGGTATTCGGAGCGGGCATAGGTGCGGTACCAGGCCTGATTATCCACGCCGAAAATACCTTCCAGCAGAGGAATAAATACGCGCAGGTTGTTGCTGTATTTCAGGTAGTGAACCATCAGCAGACAAATGCAGGCCACGGCGATGACGGTCCATGCACGCAGCCAGAGGGTCTGCTCATCAGTACTTTTACGCTCTGCGGCGGCTTCAGTATCAATGTCACGCAGGTGACTGAGCATCTGGCTCGGGTGCAGCCAGTGGAGAATGCTGTTCTGGGAATCCTTGTGCGATGACATCGTCTTTATCCTGTTCAGTTCGCAGGCAAGACTATCACGCGGGGCGGGTGAGGCAAGCCCGGAGCAGCGATCCCTGCTGCTCCGTAGACCGGTCAGATTCAGGCCATCAGATTACGGCGGCGTAAGGAGCGCTGCGAGCGGCTTTCAAAGCGGCTGCTTTCCTGCAGGGTTTCTTCAACGAACGCCAGATGGTTATTGATTGACTGCTGAGCGGCTTCCGGATCACGGGCCATAATGGCATTTTTAATGGCCAGATGCTGATTCATGACGTCATCACGACCGTGCTCGGCGCTGTAAATATATTGCAGGTTGCTGCTGATGGTCAGCTTCGCCATGGAGTAAATGGCGCGCATGGAGTGCAGCAGCACCGCGTTGTGTGAGGCTTCGGCAATCGACAGATGGAAGCGCCAGTCCAGTTCGGCTTCTTTCTCTTCGTCTTTACCTTCTTCGTGTACCGCACGCCATTCTTCAAATGCCTGTTCAATCATCTGGTGGTCAGCAGCGGTTGCACGCAGAGCGGCATAGTGGGCAGCAACTTCTTCCAGCGCGTTACGGAATTCCAGCAGGTCGTAGTTGAACTCACTGTGGGTCTGAAACAGCTGCATCAGCGGATCGGCGAAGGAAATACCAATATTTTCCGAGACAAAGGTGCCGCCCCCCTGGCGACGGTTAACCAGACCTTTGGCTTCCAGTTTCTGCAGGGCTTCGCGCAGGGAAGGGCGCGACACTTCAAACTGCAGCGCCAGCTCGCGTTCCGGTGGCATCTTCTGGCCCGGGGTCAGGCTGCCTTCAAGAATCATGGCTTCAAGACGACGGGCGATGATTTCTGAAATTTTTCTTGGGCGGATGGCTTCTTCAGTCATATATGGCTCGTGATTTGGTGTCTGAGTACGTCCTGATAAACAGATACGGCTTGTATTGGTAAAGCATGTGGAACAGCGGGATAACGAGCTGTCTGAAACGCGTGCTAACCCAATTGGTAAATCCAATGCTAACCCATAATCCCTACATTAGACAGGGCTAATATGTCCGTGAAATTGCCTATATACGACGAATATATAAGGCTCTGACAGCTATAAATCCATCTTTTGGCATTGACCAGAGGGGGAGTCACCGGTAGTTTAACCCACTATAAACCTAAAATGGACAATTGGTAATACCAATTTTTTTATGCCGTCTGCAGCGGCTGACAATAAAAAGACTCTGATGCCGGAAATCTGCCTTGCTGGTCGATTACCGGACAACCGTGGAAACTCTATGAAAGCACACACTGAAACCCCTCATTCAGACGCCGTTCATGCCTCTGAATCGGAAACCGGGCAGGTAAACAAAACATCCCGTCATTACCCGCAGCAGGTTAAGCAGGTCTATCTGCTGGGAACCTGTCTGGTCGACAGTTTTTATCCCGATGCCGGTATGGATGCGATTCACATTCTTAAAAGCTGTGGCGTAGAGGTGATTTATCCCCAGAGTCAGACCTGTTGTGGGCAGCCGGCTTATAACTCCGGCTTTGATGACGAGGCCCGCGAGGTAGCCCGCAGACAGCTGCAGGCGTTTGCGGCCGATATTCCGGTGGTGGTGATGATGGGGTCCTGTGCCGGCATGCTGCATAAAGATTACCCGCATCTGTTCCGTAATCAGCCGGAAGAAACACAGGCAAAGGCTCTGGCAGCAAGGACATTTGAATTCAGCGAGTTTCTGGTGAATGTACTGAACTTCCCGGCAACTGCTCAGCAGGCTGAAGCGGCGGATAAAGCGCCGATCACCCTGGCGCTGCATACCTCCTGTTCCGCGCGCCGCACTATGGGTGTGGCAGAGCAGCATAAAGCGCTGATGGAAAGTCTGCCCGGAGTGACCGTGGTGGAACCGGAGCGGGTGACGGAATGCTGCGGTTTTGGCGGCACCTTTGCGGTAAAACAAGGCGATATTTCTGCCGCTATGGCGGCGGATAAAGCACAGGCCATTGCTGCAACCGGTTGTGATGTTCTGGCCAGCGCAGACTGTGGCTGTCTGATGAATATTTCCGGAACGCTACAGCAACAGGGAAAGCCAACAGAAGCCAAACATCTGGCGACGGTAATCCGTGAACGCCTGTCACTGGGAGGCCAGTAACATGACGGATAATATGATTACTCTGCGCAATGAGTTAAACGAAGAGCAGCAGGCCTTCAGTCAGATGCAGCAGCAGCATTTTAAAGTCCGCGCCCGTATGGCACTGGAAAATGATGCGCTGCGTAAAAGCTTCCGTGGTGCTTCTGATTTTCTGATGGCCAAGCGCAGTTCGGTTTTTCCCGATGATGTGTCGTTGCAGAATTTACGTTCACAGGGCGAAGCCATTCGCCAGCACAGCTTAAAAAATCTGCCGGATCTGCTGGAAACCCTGGAAAAGAATCTCACTGCCAACGGTATTCAGGTGCATTGGGCAGAAACTGCCGATGAAGCCTGTGAGCTGATCCACGGTATTCTTGCGGACAACAATGCCCGGACTGTGGTGAAAGGAAAATCCATGGTCAGTGAAGAAATTGAGCTGAACCATTATCTTGAGCAGAAGGGCATCGAGTGCCTGGAAAGCGATATGGGCGAATATCTGGTGCAGCTGGCGGGCGAAACGCCATCACATATCATCATGCCCGCTATTCATAAAAACAAACAGCAGATTGCCAGACTCATGCATGGACGCGCTGAAACCGCTGACGGCAGCGACGTTCCATACAGTGAAGATGTGGACGATCTGATTGGTAATGCCCGGGCAATTCTGCGGGAAAAATTTATGAACGCAGATGCCGGTATTTCCGGCGTTAATATGGCTGTGGCTAATACCGGCACCTTGTGTCTGGTGGAAAACGAAGGCAACGGCCGTATGACTACCACAGTGCCAAGGCTGCATATTGCCGTAACAGGTATTGAAAAAGTGGTGGAAGATTTCTCTCACGTGCCGGAGTTGTTAACCCTGTTAACCCGCTCGGCTACAGGGCAGAAAATCAGCACCTATTTCAATATGATTTCCGGGCCGAAAAAACCGGAAGATCTGGACGGTCCGGAACAGGTGCATCTGGTGCTGGTGGATAACGGCCGCTCGCGCATTTTTAATCACCCGGTATTAAAGCCTACGCTGCAGTGCATCCGCTGTGGCGCCTGTATGAACCATTGCCCTGTCTATGCCCGTGTGGGCGGCCATGCTTACGGTTCCACCTACCCGGGGCCAATCGGTCAGGTGGTGACGCCACAGATTCAGGGGCTGGAACATTCCGGCGATATGCTCAGCGCCTGTTCGTTAAACGGTGCCTGTGGTGAAGCCTGTCCGGTGCGCATTCCTTTACCGGATTTAATCCGTGAATTACGCCATGAAGCCAATCACCCGCAGTTTATAAATGCCGCAGAATCCCAGGATTTAAGTGTGGTGAAAGAGCGTGGTGGTAAACGCTCGCTGGGTGAAAGTCTGATCTGGAAAGGCTGGAGCGTCAGCCATCAATCGCCCACGCTTTACCGTACGATGACCTGGTTTCTGACCCGTGGGCGCGGACTGCTTTCTGGTCGTGCCGGAAAGTCATTGCTGTCGCCATGGACCGACAGCCGCACAACGCCGAAGGCTGCTGCAAAAAGTTTGCACGAACTGGCGAAGGCGCAGGGTATCCCGTCTGAATACCGTGAATCCGATTCAATTAAGGGGCAGAAATAATGAGCAGCCGCGAACGAATTTTAAACCGTCTGCGTGAGGGGGCTGAACAGCAGAGTGTGCCTGCTCAGCGCCAGCCAGTGAATCAGGTTTGGGCCGCGCCAGAGGAAAGCAGCTGGCTGGATCTGTTCTGTCAGAATATGAGCGATAACCATGCGGATGTCATTCTGACTACAGAAGCACAGTGGATGGCTGAATTGCAGCGCAGTCTCTGCACGCAGGGTGTCAGCCGCCTGCTGTGTGGTGATCATGCTCAGGGGCATGCTCTGCAGAAATATCTGAACGAAAATCTACCATCTCTGCAGGCGGATATTTATGCCACTGCCGTTGCTAAGCCAGAATTATTTATGCAGGTGGATGCTGGTTTCAGCGTGGCCAGTGGCGCTTTGGCCGAAACCGGATCGCTGGTGGTCAGCACCGGGCCACAGGAACCACGTACGTTATCTCTGGTGCCGCCATTGAATATTGTGTTGGTTAAGCAGTCGCAGTTGCGCGCTAATTTTTCGGCCTGGGTTGCTGAGGGCATGATTCCGGATGTGATGCCAACCAATCTGCTGCTGATTTCCGGCCCGAGTAAGACTGCCGATATTCAGCAGACGCTGGCCTACGGTGCTCATGGACCAAAATCTTTAATTGTATTGATGTTAACGGACGCCTGATCATGAAAGAAAATTACCGGGATTTTGCCAGTGATCTGGCAGAAGTAGTCGCTGAAGATCGTATTATTACCGACCCGTTACGTACGCTGGCGTTCGGTACTGATGCGAGTTTCTACCGGTTAATACCACAGCTGGTAGTAACCGTTATTAATGAGCAGGAAGTTCAGGCGATTATCGGACTGGCACGTAAATACGGTGTGCATCTGACCTTCCGTGCTGCCGGTACCAGTCTGTCCGGACAGGCAGTGACTGATGGCGTACTGGTGCGTCTGGGTAATGGCTGGAATCAGGCTCAGGTACTGAACGGTGGCGCTCAGTTAAAAGTTGAGCCAGGTGTGATTGGCGCGCGGGCTAACCAGATTCTGGCTCCGTTCGCGCGTAAGATTGGTCCGGACCCGGCATCCATCAGCGCCTGTAAAATTGGCGGTATCGTTGCCAATAATGCATCGGGAATGTGTTGCGGTACGGCGCAGAATACCTATCAGACGCTGGCATCGATGCGCATTGTTCTGGCCGATGGCACAGTACTGGATACCGGTGACGAAGCTTCGTGCAAGGCTTTCCGTGAAAGTCATGGCGATATGCTCGATAAGCTGAGCACGCTGCGTGAAAAAGTTCTGAATAATCCGGCCCTGAGTGAGCGGATTGTTAACAAATTCCGAATAAAGAATACCACTGGCTACAGTCTTAACGCATTAGTGGATTTTTCTGACCCAATCGATATTATGCAGCACGTTCTGGTGGGCTCAGAAGGCACACTGGGATTTATTTCCGAAGTGGTTTACCACACGGTCGAAGAGCACGCCCATAAAGCGTCCGCCCTGCTGATATTCGCCAACATCGAACAGACCAGCAGGGCGGTTACAGCTCTGTCTCACGCCCCGGTGGCCGCGGTCGAACTGATGGACCGCGCCGGTCTGCGCTCGGTAGAAAATAAACCGGGCATGCCTGAATACCTCAAAACCCTGAATGATGAAGCCGCAGCTCTGCTGGTGGAAGTCCGTGGCGTCAGCGCGCAGGAACTCGATGAAAAACTGAGCGAAACCAGCAAAGTGCTGGAAGATTTCGACACACTGCAGCCAAAATTATTTACCACAGATAAAGACACCTGTGCTCTTTACTGGAATATCCGTAAAGGTCTGTTCCCGGCGGTGGGCGCTGTGCGCCAGAAAGGCACCACAGTCATTATCGAAGATGTTGCCTTTCCGGTGGAAAACCTTGCTGAGGCCGTTATCGAACTGCAGGCAATCTTCAAAAAATACCGTTACGACGAAGCCATTATTTTTGGTCATGCGTTAGCCGGTAACCTGCATTTTGTTTTTACTCAGAATTTTACCGACCCTGCCGAAATTCAGAGATATTCCGATTTTATGGATGACGTCTGTGAGCTGGTGGTCGGCCGTTATGATGGATCACTGAAAGCCGAGCATGGCACCGGCCGTAATATGGCCCCCTTTGTGGAAATGGAATGGGGTACTCAGGCCTATGAACTGATGTGGGAAATTAAGAGTATTTTCGACCCGCAGACCCTGTTTAACCCGGATGTGATTCTGACCCACAATAAACAGGTACATATTGAGAATCTTAAACCGATTCCGGAAGCTGATGATCTGGTCGATCCGTGTATTGAATGCGGCTTCTGTGAGCCTGTGTGTCCATCGAAAAACCTGACCATCACACCGCGCCAGCGCATTGTGGTGATGCGCGAACTGAAACGTCAGGAGCGTGAAGGCAAAGATGGGGACTATCAGACCCTGCTGGAAGACTATCAGTACATGGGCGTCGATACCTGTGCCGCCGATGGCCTGTGCAGCATGGCCTGTCCGGTGGGCATTAATACCGGTGACCTGAGTCGCAAACTGCGCAGTGAACGTAACCGCAAACACACAGGCAAAGCACAGTGGGTAGCAGACCATTTTGGTGGTATCAGCAAGGCCAGCCGTACAGCGTTTGCCGTGACTGATTTCACCCGCGATCTGATTGGAGATAAAGCCCTTACCGCAGTATCCAAAGTGGCAAAAGCTGTGACGTTTAATACGACGCCGCTGTGGCACGATGCGATGCCAGGCGCGGCAGAGCAGGTGGATGTAAAACAGCATGCCATCAGCCCGGCGACGGATTTCGTTTATTTTCCAAGCTGTGCCAGCCGCACCATGGGGCCGGCGCCAGCCGATAACGACCAGCGCAGCCTGATGCAGGTGACGCTGGATCTGGCAAATAAAGCCGGTCTGAATCTCGCTATGCTGGCGGATCAGGAGCAGCATTGCTGCGGCATGCCACTGGAGAGCAAAGGGCACTTTGAACAGGCCGACGCAATGCGTGAACGCCTGAATCAGGCACTGTTGCAGGCCAGTGATAATGGCCGTATTCCGGTGCTGATCGACACCAGCCCGTGTGTTTTCCGTATGACGCAAAAGCTGGATGAACGTATTCAGTTACTGGACCCGATCCGCTTTGCCAATCAACACCTGCTGCCGCGACTTGAGGTGACGCCTGTTTCTGATCCGGTGGCGGTACACGTTACCTGTTCGACCACGAAGCAGGGGCTTGGTGACGAACTGATTACGCTGGCGCGTCACTGTTCTACGCAGGTGGTGGTGCCGAAGGATATTACCTGCTGCGGTTTTGCCGGCGATAAGGGTTTTATGCTGCCAGAGCTGAATGCTTCCGCACTGGCACCACTGAAGGAACAGGCCGGCGGCTGTACAGAAGGGATTTCAACCAGCCGCACCTGTGAGATTGGTCTCAGCCGTCATGCGGAGATCCCGTACCATTCGATGTTTTATCTGCTGGACAGAGTCAGCCGCTCAAAAGCGGCGGCTCAGACCCACTGATCTGCAGCAGGCTGGCTGCCGTCGTAGGTAGCCAGCCTGCTTCCTGATCTGAATTCTTTGGGCGAAGTCTGTGGGCAGGTTCGTCGGGCGGGGTTCTTCTTGATTAGCTCCGTGGCAGACGCAGCAAAGCTGTGATCAGTGAGTTTTAATGACTCTTGATGCATGTGGCCATGAAGCTGTCATCATCGTGGTATAGTGAACGCCATAACGCACGGTGTGTCGGAGGTCGATGTGAATGAAATTCTGCCCGCTGCGCAACCCGGCCTGATTGAAGAGCCTGGCCGCGCTGCCCATTATCTGGAAATGACGTTAACTGCCCCAATGCAGCCGCAGGCTGTGCTGGCGGCGCTGAAAGCTGCGCTGGAACCGCTGGCCGGAGCCTATATCGCGGTATGTTTGGGGGCCGATGCCTGGGATCAGCTGAACCCGCAATGGCGTCCACAGAAGCTGCAGCCGTTTACCGAGCTGAAGGGTGAGAACGGCTACACCATGCCTGCGACTCAGAGTGATCTCTTCTTCTGGATTCACGGCGAAGATCAGGGGGACGTTATGGATGCTGTTCTGCAGGTGCACAATGCCATGGCAGACGTTGCGTCCTGTGTATTGGATCTGGCTGGTTTTAAAAACCGCGAAGCCCGGGATTTAACCGGTTTTGTCGATGGTACCGGTAATCCGAAAGGCGATAAGCGCCTGGATGCGGCACAGATTCCTGCTGGTGAAGCCGGTGCTGGTGGTTCCTACGTGCTGACGCAGAAATGGCAACATCATCTGCGTGACTTCAATAAACTCAGCGTGCATGAACAGCAGCAGGTGATTGGCCGTACTAAAACAGACAACATCGAGCTGGAAGGGGATGACATGCCACCGACATCTCACGTCAGTCGTACGGATGTGAAAATCGATGGCGTTGGTCAGAAGATTTATCGCCGCAGCACGCCTTATGGCGGTGCTGATGATCACGGTCTGTATTTCCTCGCATTTGCCTGTGATCTCAGCCGCATTACCATTCAGCTTGATCGCATGTTAGGTAATACAGGTGATGGCTACAGCGATTACATGATGAAATATTCGACGGCGAAAACTGGTGGATATTGGTTTATGCCGTCTCAGTCTGATCTTGAGGCATTGTTGGTCAGAGACTGATGGTGTTTTGTTTTCCTCTGTAGTAAACCAGAAGTAAAGCAGAAACCAGAAACCAGAAATAAGAAAGCCGGTTACCTTTTAACAGGTAACCGGCTTTTTTATTTCACGCTGTAATCTTTGTTACAGGCGTAATCCGCTGCTTAAAACTGCGAGTAATCCCAATCCGCAGCCACGATCGGTGCATGAATTTTAATCAGACCAATATCGTTAAAGGCATCCTGAATATTATTGTTCAGAACATTCAGGCGATGTGGGTACTTATCGTCGGCAAGAAACTGGATATTACCGGCACGATCAACAAACTGCGCATCATAATAAAGGTTTTCGATATCCGGCGTGGCGGTTTTATCACCCAGCAGAATATCTGCTGAAGCTTCCAGCAGCTGCAGTTTCTTCGGATTGTCCAGATCCTTCATCAAAGGTTGCAGGTCGGCGTTGGCCTGCATCATTACCTCAACAAAATCCTTAACTTTCTGACGGTTTTTGCGGAAATAGTCAGAACGTACAACGTAAATATCTGCGATCACCCGGCGTGCGTACATGGTTGAAATAATCATGCGCGCACCTTCTACAGAACCGTCTTTGCCTGTACCAACACGGCGACCGGAAGTGAGACCATAGGCATCGGAAATAATCATAAACGCGGCGTCAACGTCCGGCTGATCCAGTACCGCCGGCGGGGAATCCGGGGAAAGCGTCAGATCCGGCATCCACTTGATATTGATGTCATCCATGGTCATATCGGCCTGCTGCAGCAGGGTGGTCATAAAATCCACATGTGGGCCGTAAGCCTGCACTGCAACAGTTTTTCCTTTCAGGTCCTTAACGCGCATGATGTTGTTTTTGGCGACCAGGGTGTCACCGCCACGGGACCAGGTTAGCTGGTAAATAACCACAGGCTTGGTGCGTTCATCTTTATTCAACAGCTCCAGAGCCTGGTTGCACATACCAATGGTGCAGCGCAAAAACGGCGATTGGCCGGACAGATACTCTTCCAGCTGCTTATCAAAGTTATCCTGCAATACCAGCTCAAGGTTCAGTCCGGCTTTAGCCATAGGGCTGTCTGGCTGTGTTTCGGTGGACATGCCGTTGGCCAACAGGGTAACCATATCGCCCCCCCAGGTAATCATGGGGACACGCAGGGTATCGGATTCTTTTACTTCTCCGACAGGCGTTCTGACTTTCTGGGCCAGTGGCTGTGGAGCCGATTCCTGTTGGGCGAATATACTGAGAGAAAAACTTGCGAATACTACCGTCGTCAAAATTTTCCGTATCATGGTTCTTTCCGTCTTGGTTAATGGGTATTTTTAAAATATTAATTATTGAAAGGGCGGATATTCCGCCCTTTTTTATGGTTATTATTATTGATTTGCTGTTTTTTTAAGCTTTGGATTTCATCCAGTTTTTCCAGCCGCCATGGTCGGTGATTTCTTCTGCACCTTCAACGCCTGCAGGCTCACAAATAAAGCCACAGACCTGACTGCCATCGGCGATTTCTACCTTGCCGATGCCAAGTGGCGCAGGAATTCCAGCAACAAACGAACCGAATTGTTCAGCCGGTACTGACCAGATTTCCACGTCGATGGTTTTGCCATTGGCATCATCGCGGATCAGACCCGGGCGGAACGGAGGACCACCGGCCAGAGCGTACATACGATAGGCAGCAGCGGTTGTGGTTGTTTGTTTCAGCGTGGCGCCACGCTCGGTCAGTTGCCAGTTCAGCGGCAGACCGGTTAAGTGCGCACCGCAAACCAGTACATCAATGCTGGCCGGATTGGCAGCTGCTGCAGCCGGTACCGATGGCTTGCTGTATTGAGTAGCACCCATTGGCAGTACGAATACTTTCTCCAGCTGGTTGGCGATCGACAGCAGCCAGCGGTCAGACATTGCCGGACCCACCAGAGTAATACCGAATGGTTTTTCTGAAGCGGTGAAAGCCGTTGGTACGGCAACCGAGGTCATATCCAGCAGATTCATAAAGTTGGTGTAATGACCCAGCTGGCTGTTGCGCAGAATTGGCTCTTCCAGCATTTCTGCAATGGTGAAATGCGTACCAGCTGTCGGCGTCAGGATACAGTCGAACTGAGCCAGGGCATCATCACAGATGCGCTTCAGTTCGGTCAGGCGATACTGAGCCTTAAACAGATCTGTTGCTTTAGGTTTGCCACCCGGGGCGATAATTTCACGTACTACCGGAAATACGGCGTCCGGGTTTTCGTCTATCAGCGGTTGTGCCGCGATGTAACGTTCTGACACCCATGGTCCTTCGTACAGCAGTTTGGCCGCTTCAAAGAAAGGCGCAAAATCAATTTCGGTTAATGTCGCGCCATTTTCTGCCAGCGCTTTTACCGTGTTTTCGTAGCAGGTTTTGTATTCTTCATCACCGAAGAATTCCAGCTGATCGGCGCGGATCACACCAATATTCAGTTGTGCCGGGGCACAACCATACATGCGTTTGGTGTTGCTGTATGGGTTGCGGCGGCTGTAGCCATCGGCTTCATCGAATGTTGCGGCAACGTCCAGTACTTCATTGGCATCGTCGGCATTCAGGGCAAAAATGCTGATGCAGTCGAGGCTGCGGCAGGCTGGCACCAGACCGGTGGCTGACAGCAGACCACGGCTTGGTTTGAGACCCACCAGATTGTTAAAACATGCCGGAATACGGCCGGAACCTGCCGTATCGGTACCGAGACTGAAGGTCGACAGACCCAGCGCCACAGCCACGGAAGAACCGGCACTGGAGCCACCGCTCAGGTATTCCGGATCGAACGAGTTTTTACAGGCGCCCCATGGTGAACGGGTACCGTTAAGACCGGTCGCGAACTGGTCAAGGTTGGTTTTGCCGATTGGAACGGCACCGGCATTAACCAGTTGCTGGATTAAAAATGCGTTATCGTCCGGCGTGTAAGCAAATTCCTTACAGGCTGCGGTGGTCGGAATGCCGGCCAGGTCGATGTTGTCTTTGATGGCAAATGGCACACCCCATAACGGGCATTTGGCCGGATCTTTTTCTTTCAGTGCATCAAGGTACGGCTGGATCTGGCCTTTGGTCAGGCGGGTAATCCAGATATTGTAATCCTCGTACTCAGCTGCGCGATCAAGAATGTGGTCAATCACAACGGATGGGGTCAGTTCACCACTGGCGTAGGCGGCTTTGAGATACGACAGCGACAGATTCAGTGGCTGGCTCATGCGTTTTCCTCCGGATTTTCAATAACAATGAGGGCCTGACCCGGGTTAACCCGGCTGCCTTCATTAAGAACAATTTGAGTCACCACACCGTCTGCTGGCGATGGCAGGGCAATTTCCATTTTCATCGATTCAAGAATCATCACCGGCTGACCAGCTTTTACTGTATCGCCAACTTTAACCTGAGTCTGCCAGACAGTTCCCGAAACGGGACTGTCAATTACTGTGGCATCTTCCGGCCAGGTGATTTCTGTTTCTTCAGTTTCTGCTTCTTCTACCGAGAAATTGAACTGGCCATCTGCGTGCCAACGTTCCAGTTCTTCAGCAAAGGCCTGGTTACGTTTTTCAGTAAAGGCATCAATGTCAGTTTTTTCTGCTTCGATAAAGGCTTCATATTCCGACAGGCTGAATTCGCTTTCTTCGATTTTGATCGGGTAACGACCCTGTGGAAAATCGCTGCGGATTTTCATCAGTTCATCGTGGCTGACTTCGTAGAAACGGATCTGATCGAAGAAACGCAGTAACCAGGGTTTTTTGAATTCAACGGTCTGACGGTAACGGTTCCACATCTGCAGGGTACGGCCAACAAACTGATAGCCCCCCGGGCCTTCCATACCGTAAACACACAGATAAGAACCACCGATACCCACAGAGTTTTCTGCAGTCCAGGTACGGGCCGGGTTGTATTTTGTGGTCACCAGGCGCTGGCGTGGATCTACCGGAGTTGCCACCGGAGCACCCAGATACACGTCACCCAGACCCATCACCAGATAGGAGGCGTTAAAGACGATGTCTTTTACCTCGTCAATGGAATTCAGGCCGTTAATACGACGGATAAATTCGAGATTGCTTGGGCACCACGGAGCATTTTTACGCACCGACTGATCGTATTTCTGTATCGCCTGGCGGCAGGCTTCGTCATCCCACGATAGCGGGATATGCACGATGCGTGACGGCACACTCAGTTCGGCTAGCTGTTCAGATAATGAACGCTCGGCGGAATGCAGATAATTGATCAGGTCGGTGACGGACAGGGTCTGACTGTCGTAATGCACCTGCAGGCTGCGGATACCCGGTGTTAATTCACGGATACCGTTGAGTGGGTTTTTCTGTAGCCACTGCATTAATGCGTGAGCGCGGAAACGCAGGCGGATATCCAGCTTCTGTTCACCGTATTCAACCAGCAGGAAGTGGTCCCCCGCAGCACGGTAAACAATATCATCACCGAATTCTTCCGCACTTAATGTCGACAGAATCGGACTTTCTGCCTTAACCGCTTTAACGTCGGTAATAATGGTTTCTAAATTCTGGATGGCTTTGCTGTTGGCGGCCTCGAGTTTAACCGCATCAGCAATACTGACCGGAACAAAACGGATTTTGTCACCGGCACGCAGCTGACCCAGTTTCCACAGATCGGCAGTGATCACGGTGGCAGGGCATACGAAACCACCCAGTGACGGGCCATCAGGGCCGAGAATCACCGGCATATCACCGGTAAAGTCGATGCTGCCAAATGCATAGGCGTTATCGTGCAGGTTCGATGGATGCAGACCGGCTTCGCCACCGTCTTTACGGGCCCATTCCGGTTTGGGTCCGATCAGACGCACACCGGTACGGCTGGAGTTGTAATGTACTTCCCAGTCGGTATCAAAAAAGGTGGTAATGTCGTTGTCGGTAAAGAAATCCGGAGAACCGTGCGGACCATAAATCACGCGCAGTTGCCATTCACTGCTGAGATCCGGTTGCAGATCGTGCGGAACTTCGCTGGTGGTAATGGGCGCGAGAGGTTCTTTGCTCATGTGCAGAACATCACCGGCACGGATAGCACGGCCACTGTGACCACCGAACTGACCAAGCGTAAAGGTCGAACGGGAACCCAGATATTCAGGACACTGAATACCACCGGCAATGGCCAGATAGGAGCGGGCACCACCGTTGCGCACGCGGCCCAGAGCCAGTGTCTGACCGGCTTTTACCTCGATGACCTGCCATAAATTAACGGCTTCGCCATCAAGTTTGGCGTCGATATCCGCACCGCCTAACGCGATACGGGTATCGGTGCTGAACTGCAGCGTCGGACCCTGAATGGTAATTTCCAGCGCGGCGGCGTCGCTGCTGTTATTCAACAGGCGGTTAACCAGGCGGAAAGAGCGGGTATCAAACGCACCGGATGGTGGTACACCCACATCCCAGTAGCCGGCACGGCCCGGGAAATCCTGAATGGTGGTTTGTGTACCACCGGCAATCACATCAATACGGGCTGGCTGGTAAACAAAATCGTTGAGGTAGCGGGTGGTGATTTCACCTTTTGCTAACACATCATCACGCAGCAGACAGCGCAGATAATCCAGGTTGGTTTCACAACCATAAATGGAGGATTCATCCAGCGTATTCTGCATGGCAACCAGCGCCTGTTCACGGCTGTTTTCGTGAACAATAATTTTCGCCAGCATTGGGTCAAAATAAGGCGGCACTTCAATACCGGATTCAATCCAGGTATCGATACGTACACCGTCTTTTTGTGCAAATTCAACACTGCTCAGTAAACCAGCTGCAGGCTGGAACTGACGATACGGGTCTTCACCGTAGACACGTACCTGAATAGCGTGGCCAGACGGCGACAAGGTTTTGCGCTGCAAATCCAGGTCCGGAGACTGACCGCCGGCCAGAGATACCATCCATTCCACCAGATCGATACCATACACTTCTTCGGTTACACCGTGCTCAACCTGTAAGCGGGTGTTTACTTCGAGGAAATAAAATTCGGCAGAATCAGCGTCATAAATAAATTCGACCGTACCGGCATTGCGGTAATTAACACTGCTCAGCAGACGCTCAGCGGTGGCATACAGTTTCTGGCGAACGTCGTCAGTGAGGTGTGGAGCAGGGCATTCTTCAACCACTTTCTGGTTACGGCGCTGGCTGGAGCAATCGCGCTCACCAATGGCCAGTGCTTTACCCTGACCATCACCAAATACCTGAACTTCGATATGGCGGGCACGGGCGATAAATTTTTCGACGAATACACCATCGTTGGAGAAGTTGTTGGCACCCAGACGTTTTACCGTGGCAAAGGCATCACGCAGTTCCTGTTCGCTGTGGCACAGCTGCATACCAATACCGCCGCCACCGGCGGTGCTTTTGAGCATGACCGGATAGCCAACTTTTGCCGCTTCTTCTACAGCCGCATCCAGTGAGCTGAGCAGGTCAGAACCCGGTGACAGCGGGACGTTATTTTTTACCGCCAGGTCACGTGCCTGGTGTTTAAGGCCAAACAGGGTAATCTGCTCTGTCGTCGGGCCAATAAAAACAATGCCTTTTTCTTCACAGCGATTAACAAAATCGGCGTTTTCGCTGAGGAAACCATAACCCGGATGAATTGCCTGGGCGCCGGTCTGTTCGGCGATGGCAAAAATACGATCCATGTTCAGGTAAGTATCACGGGCCTGGTTCTGTTCCGGGGTATCCGGATTCAGACAAACGGCTTCATCCGCCATGCGTACGTGCAGGCTGTTAGCATCACAGTCGGCGTAAATGGCCACCGACTGAATTCCCATTTTACGCAGGGTGCGGATGATGCGTGTCGCAATGGCACCACGGTTAGCAATCAGAACTTTGGTCAACATACGTTATACCTTGTCCGGGTCGTCCCGGTGGATTCTGTACCGGCAAAGGTCGTCCTTTGCCTGAAATTATTTTTAGTCAGCGTTAAACGCTGCTTATTTCTGTATTCTGCCTTCAGTGCAGGTTATTCCCACACCAGTACTTCAATCGGTGTCGGGTTGTAGGCGTTACATGGGTTGTTCAGCTGTGGGCAGTTGGAAATCAGAATGATGGTGTTCATCATGGCTTTCAGTTCCACGTACTTACCGGCATCAGAAATACCATCAGCAAATGTCAGACCGCCTTCTTTAGTAATAGGCACGTTCATAAAGAAGTTGATGTTGTGCGTGATGTCCGCTTTATCCAGACCAAATTCTTCATGCTCTGCGATGGCCAGCATCCAGCTGTCGCGACAGGCGTGCATGCATTTCTTTTCCAGCGAGTAACGTACGGTATTGGATTCCGTCGCACAGGCTCCACCCAAGGTATCGTGACGGCCACAGGTGTCGGCAACGATTTCCAGTAATGGGCGGTTTTCATTGGTCATCAGTACAGAGCCTGCGGTCAGGTAAACATTACCCTGTTCACGGATAGTGTCCTGGGCGCTGTAACGCTCGCTTGGATCGTCAGCGTTAAAAAACAGCGTATCCGCAGCCTGATTACCTTCAAGGTCAAGAATGCGGACGGTCTGACCCGCTTCAATACGGTGAATAAAATAATCACCGGCAAGAACGGTTTCGCGGAAAAAGGCCTGTTCCGGTTGAAGAGTGCTTTCTTTAATCATGGTGTTGTCTCCTCTCAGGCTTCGCAAAAGTTGTACAGGAAATTATTTTTAAAACCGCGTTGATTCTCTTCGCAGTGATTTTTGCAGGCGTCGTCTTCCGCTACTGGTTTGGCTTTAGCCAGACGGTAGTGCACCGGACGGAACGGGTATTCTTCGGCATTGTTGAGTGGGTGAGGGCAGGTATGCAGTACTACCAGGGTGTCCATCTCAAAACGCAGGGTAACGGCATTGCCGGCTTTGGAGGCATCGTCTACATAGGACATATTGCCTTCGTCGTCGGTTTCTACGCGGCTGAATAAATTCAGGTTAGCGGCCATGTCTTTACGGTTCAGGCCGTATTTGGCCAGCTCTACCAGAAAACTGTCATAACCGTTTTTGGTCCAGCCGTTATGGGCTTCCTGATAGGTTTTCAGGGTCCATTTTTTCAGCAGGTTTTCTTTGTTCAGGTTGCCGCAGACGGTGTCATGCCAGCCGCAGTCGTCTTCAACAATGGATGCAAATACACGGCCCATATCTGAGTACAGGCAATTACCGGCGGTCAGCTTGAATGTATGCTGAGCTTTCAGTGTGTCCGGCGCGTTGTATTTTTCCAGCAGATCATACGGGTTGTAAAACAGCATGCCGACATTGGCACCACCTTTAACATCGGTGAGGGTCAGCAGAGTGCCTTTCTTAACGCGCATGGACCAGTGGCAGCCACCACCTAAGGTATCTTCGTAAACGGGTTCACCCAGCATAAATTGATTGTGCATAACGACTCCTTACAGATGGCCAGGAAAGCAGAAATTGACGGAGCGCAGACGACGTGCGTTCAGCGCACAGGGGCTCCGGAAAGAAAATAAATAAGATATGAAATGTTTTGTCATAACGTCCTCTCAGGTTTCACGGATGCGGATACAACGATGATGGAACACAGTTCATACGAACCACCATCCTGTTGATCTCCCGGGCTTTTATCCCGCCGTGTAACCTTCCAGTACGCTGCTGGCTGGTCGGCCACTCTCGGTCCAGTCGCTGAAGTATCAGCCGGAACCCTAGTGCCCTTATTGATGTGCAACTGTTGCCGGAGCAGAGTTGCGGGGGGTGCTGACAGCACCGTTGTTTAGTCCGCGTATTAAAGTCCAGAGCATCTCGCTGTGGACTCTCATAGTATAAAGCGAAGTTTGTGCCATTGTACAAGCCCCTGCTTAATAGCCCGTCACAGACTGGCTTGTTTGCTCCGTTAGCGGCACATTGCGGGGCATAAACCGGCATAGAGGTCTTATTGTGGTGCATGTTATTTTGAGTGTGTTTCACTATGGTGCGATTTTGGTGTCTTATTACGGGTGGCAGTGATGGATACGACAGATACTTGTCTGCAGGCGAACGAAAAGGGGCCAGCCAAGAAAAAATTTTCTGTAACTGAATCGCCGGTATTTTTACGCAACGAAGCCTTAAGGGACGGCGCCTCAGGATCTTCCTGACTGACTGGTCAGGAATTTTATCTGGCTAAGATTTTCGGATCTCATTCTCTGGTATGGCACGCTTGGTGCTTTTGGCAGTATTACCAAAACTAAAAATGGTAATACCGGGAGACACCAATGAAGATGAAGAAACGTATGCTGGGTTCCTTGTTCGCCGGACTGCTGATGGCTGGCAGTGCATTGGCTGAGCCTCTGAAAATTGGTTACAGCGATTGGCCAGGATGGGTAGCCTGGGAAATTGCGATCGAAAAGAAAATGTTTGAGAAAGAAGGCGTAGACGTTCAGTTTGAATGGTTCGACTACGTTGCCAGTATGGATGCCTTTGCCGCAGGCCAGCTGGACGCTGTTGGTATGACAAACGGTGATGCACTGGTTACCGGCTCTACTGGTGCTCAGAGTGTGATGATCTTGGTAAACGACTATAGCGATGGCAATGACATGATCATCGGTGCTCCGGGTATCGAATCTATTAAAGATCTGAAAGGCAAAAAAATCGGTGTTGAAGTTGGTTTTGTTGACCACCTGCTGCTGCTGAAAGGTCTGGAAAAAGCCGGTATGACTGAAGCTGACGTTGAACTGGTTAACGTGCCGACTAATGAAACTCCACAGGTTCTCGCTTCTGGTCAGGTGGATGCAATCGGTGCATGGCAGCCAAGCTCCGGTCAGGCGCTGACTCTGGTTCCGGGTTCCAAACCAATCTTCACCAGTGCTGACGAACCAGGACTGATCTACGACGTATTGGCTGTATCCCCTGCCAGTCTGGCGGCTAACCGTGATGAATGGCAGAAAGTGATCAAAGTCTGGTATGAAGCGGTTGATTACCTCAACGACCCTAAAACCCACGAAGAAGCCGTTTCTATTATGGCTGCCCGTGTAGGTCTGTCTCCGGAAGAATACAAAGGCTTTATCAAAGGCACCAAAATTCTGACTCTGGAAGAAGCACTGCCATTTATGAAGAAAGGCGCTGGCTTTGATTCTATTTACGGTTCCACCGAAATTGCAGACCAGTTCAATGTTGATAACCAGGTTTATGCTGATAAGCAACCGGTTGCCGATTACATTGATCCATCTCTGATGGAATCCCTTAAGTAATAGAAGTAACAGAGCAGCTTTCTCTGTTAAAGCGCCGGTAACACGGCGCTCCTCCCTCTGTTGTTATATGCCGCGCATAGGTGGCAGAGGGAAGTTTTGCCCAAATGCTATGTAATATGCTGTTGAAAACGATATATCGAAATTTAAAAAGGCACTGAATATGTCATTGTTCACCGTTAATAAACCACTGGAGCCAAGAAGCCGGACTCTGGTCGCTCTTATGAGCTTTGGCCTGCCAATACTCCTTTGGTGTCTGGTCAGTTATGTGCCTTTTATCTGGCATCCGGATATGAAAATTACCGATCCGGGCTCTGTCAGTTATTTCCGTGAAGATATGCTGGTTGGTAAGGATGTCTTCTATAAAGAAATGGAAAAAGCAGAAGCAAACAACACCGCTATACCCGCAGGTGAGCCTGCGAATCCGGTTTATCTGCCAGCACCGCATGAAGTGGTCACTGCTTTTTATACGGCGTTCACTACCGAACCGAAACGCAGCAGTGAACTTTGGTTACACGAAAGCCTGTGGAGCAGTATCCAGGTGATTTTCTGGGGGTTTGTGATTTCCTCCATTATCGGTATTCCACTGGGTATTCTGGCCGGTACTTACGACTTTTTCTCGCGCCTGTTTGAACCTTTTATTGAATTTTTCCGCTATCTGCCGGCACCGGCGTTTGGCGCTCTGGCGGTAGCTGTGCTGGGCATCTATCAGGCACCGAAAATCGCCATTATTTTTATCGGAACCTTCTTTCAGCAGGTACTGGTGGTTGCCAATACCACCCGTAAACTGGATCCGGCATTACTGGAAGCCGGGCAGACTCTGGGTGCCGGTAACCGCTCAATGCTGTTCCGAATTGTTGTGCCAGGCATTCTGCCGGATCTGTACCGTGATATCCGCATTCTGCTGGGCTGGGCGTGGACCTATCTGATCGTTGCCGAGCTGATCGGTACCAGTTCTGGTATTACCTGGTTTATTACTCAGCAGGCCCGTTATAAGAACTTCGATAACGTATTCGCTGCCATCATGATGATCGGTATTCTCGGCCTCACCATTGACCTGCTGCTGGCATGGATCGGACGTCGTCTGTTCCCGTATCAGAAAGGCACTAAATAAGTAATTGGAGAATATGATGACTGATTTAAATTTACCCGATTACAAACAGCAGAGCCCGGAAGTCCGTGACCGTTTTGAGCGACTGAAAAAACGCCCGGTAACCATGGAAGTCAAAGGGCTGACAAAGAAATTCAACAGCCATCATGGCGAAGTGACGGCTCTGAAAAACATCGACCTGAAAATTCACAAGCGCGAATTCGTCTGTGTGATTGGTCCTTCCGGTTGTGGTAAATCCACACTGATCCGTATTCTGGCAGGCCTTGAACAGGCAACAGAAGGGCAGGTATTACTCGACGGCAAGGCCGTGACCAAACCGGGGCCGGAACGTGGCATGGTGTTTCAGGGTTATACCCTGTTTCCGTGGCTGACGGTTAAACGCAATATTATGTTCGGCCTGATTGAATCCGGTATGAACAAAAACCACGCGGAAGCCGAAGCCCGGGAATGGATTGAACTCATCGGTCTTGGCAAGTTTGAAAACAGCTATCCGCATCAGCTGTCCGGCGGTATGAAGCAGCGCGTGGCGATTGCCCGTGCACTGGCAAACCGTCCGAAAATTCTGCTGATGGATGAGCCATTTGGCGCACTGGATGCTCAGACCCGCGCAAAAATGCAGGCGTATCTGATGGAGATCTGGAAGAACATTGATGTGACTGTGTTCTTTATTACCCACGATCTCGACGAAGCCGTGTATCTGGCGGACCGCATTCTGGTGCTGAAAGCCAATCCCGGTGAAGTACAGGAACTGGTGGAAGTGCCTGTACCACAGCCGCGCAGCCCTGAGCAGTTTTTATCGCCGGAATTCCTGGCGACCAAAAAACACATTGAAGATCTGATTCATCCGCCGTCAGAAGAAGGCGACGACGATCATCTGAACCTGGTGCGAATGGTGCCGGTGAATGACGATGTAGGGAGCGTGTTCTGATGTACGAATTAGCTAACATGACCTGGGAAGAAGTCGCTGCGGCAGTAAGGCAGGGCGTACAGACTGCAGTGCTTCCCATTGGTGCTACTGAACAGCACGGCCCGCACATGGGCTGTGGTATGGACAGTGCCATTGCCGATACTTTATGCAAAACCGTGGCAGAAAAAGCCGAGGTTATTCTGCTGCCAACGCTGCCGTATGGCTGTTCTGTGGGCCATTCCAAACGCTGGCCGGGCACCATGGCAATGAACCCGAAAACTCTGATTGATGTTATTACTGACCTGGGAGACTGGGTTAAGTCATCCGGTATCCGTCGTCTGGTATTAGTCAACGGTCACGTCACCAATGCCGCGCCACTGCGTTGTGCGCTGGAAATGCTGCGTGCCCGTCACGACGATTTAATGATCGCATTAGTTCATACCGCGCAGATTTCTGAGCGGGTAAAAAAAGCTCATCATGACGATGCTGAAGACTGGCACGCTAATCATGCCGAAACAGCGCTGATGATGGCACTGCACCCTGGCATTGTGCGTGAGGATAAACTGCAGGAAGCAGACGATCCCGACCGCACCGACGGCTGTGTATTCAGCCATCCGGTTAACCGCACCAGTAAAAACGGTGTGACCGGTAAACCGTCGGCAGCAACTGCTGCAGATGGAGAACAATTATTCACGTGGATGTGTGATGACCTGACGGCGCTGTTAAACAAAGCCATCAGTGAAGAGCCACCACTGGATCAGAGTTACCACCACAGTATTCTGGCGGACTCTGTTTTTAATTAACCCTTTTTAATTTTTGTAACCCCTTGGGTTACCCGCTCTGATGGAATGTTTCTGTCAGAGTTTAAATCAGCCCGGGTGATGTGGTTTCAGTTAAGTAGCTGAGCCGCCCATCTGGGCTATGAAAATAACCCCGGCGAAAATCTCAGGCTAGCCGCCCTAACGGCTCAGTCGGGTCAATATCATCTTAAAAGGTAAAAGAAATGATTGAGACCAAAACCGATGCAGAAATCAGTGCAATTCAGCAGGCTCTGCAGGATCGTGGCGTAAAATATTGCATGGGTACTTACGTGGATATCCATGGTGTACCAAAAGGCAAAATCGTACCGATCGCTCACCTGCACCATATGGCACACGGTTCAGAACTTTACACTGGTTACGCACTGGATGGCCTGGGTCAGGCACCAAACGATGACGAAATTGCCTCTGTTCCCGATCTGGATCATATCATCCAGCTGCCATGGCAGCCGGAAATCGCCTGGATGCCAGCAGACAATACGCTGTACGGCGAGCCCTACATGCTCAACACCCGTGTACTACTGAAAAAAGTACTGGAAGACGCCAAAGAAATGGGCTTCGGCATGAACCTGGGTATTGAAGCAGAAGTGTATCTGCTGAAGAAAAATGAAGACGGTACGCTGGAAATTCCGGATCCGGACGACAAACTGAAAAAACCGTGTTACGACACCCGTGCTTTCCTGAGCAACTTCAAATGGGTGGATAAAATGGTCACCAGCATGAATGATCTGGGCTGGGATGTTTATTCTTTCGACCATGAAGATGCCAACGGTCAGTTTGAATTCGACTTTAACTACGCCGACGTAGTAACGACCTGTGACCGCTTTACCTTCCTGAAAATGATGGCAAAAGAATATGCTAAGCAGGAAGATCTGCTGGCCACCTTTATGCCGAAGCCATTCTCTAACCGTACCGGTAACGGCGCGCACTTTAATATGTCACTGTACGATCTGGAGACCGGTGAAAACCTGTTCCAGTGCAAACCGGAAGACGATCCGCACGGTCTCGGCCTGACCAAACTGGGTTACCAGTTTATCGGCGGTATTCTCAAGCACGGTCGTGCGCTGTGTGCCGTGTTTGCGCCAACTGTTAACTCCTACAAGCGTCTGGTGCGTCAGGGCGATATGCCTTACTTCACCTGGGCACCGGTGTTTAACTCTTTTGGTTCCAATAACCGTACCAACTCAGTACGTGTACCTATGGGCGGCGGTCGCTGTGAATCCCGTAATGCGGATGGTGCGGTTAACCCGTATCTGGCGGCAGCACTGGTGCTGGCGGCTGGTCTGGAAGGTATCCGTGAGGGCATTGATCCGGGCAAACCGCAGGAGAAAAACCTGTACGAACTGAGCGAAGAAGAGCGTGCAGAAAAAGGCATTAACTTCCTGCCGCGTACTCTGTTTGAAGCGATCGAAGCATTTGCGGAAGATCCGTTTGTGGAAGAAGTTCTGGGTACTGAACTGCGTAACGAATTTATCCGTTACAAGCAGGCAGAGTGGAACGAGTACCACACCGCTGTCAGCGCGTGGGAAACCGAGCGTTACAGTCACCTGTTCTGATATAAGGTGATGGAATCCGGGCGGGCTGAACGATAAGGCCGCCCGGGTTCTGACTAAAGGGTATAAAATGTCTGCAGAGGATGGAAACAGGCATGAGTAATAAAGATAAAATCAGCCGCATCAGTATTTCGATGCCGGAAAGTCTGCTGGACGGACTCGACGAGATGGTGAATAACCGCGGTTTTGAAAGCCGTTCGCAAGCCATCTGCGACATGATCAATCTGCAGATCAATGAATATCGTGCGCAGCTTGGCAGTGATGTTATGACCGGCACGGTCAATATTGTTTATAACCATTCCACACCGGGACTGAGTAAACGCCTGCAGGATATTCAGTACGAATATCTTGATGAAGTGATTTCCAGCCTGAACGTAAACCTGACCAATACCAGTATTCTGTCCATTATTCTGGTTCAGGGACCAGCCAATAAACTGAATATGATCGCCGATAAAATGATCACCCAGCGTGGTGTCGTTTACGGTCGTCTGTTATTGAATTCTTACATTATTCCACCGATTCATCCGCTGCCGCCGAAAGATACCTGAGGCTCAGCCAGCAGAGCGGATAAAACTCTGTGGCGGTACACCAAAATGGCGGCGGAACGCAGCCACAAAGGCACTGCTGCTGCGATAACCAAGCGAGTGGGCAATCGCTGCGCTGCTTTCACCTTCCACCAGGCGGTTAATGGATTCCAGTAATTTACGCCGCGTGCGCCATTGCTGAAAACTCATACCGGTTTCCTTCTTGAATAAACGCTCCAGCGTGCGGATGCTGGCGCCACTGCCATCGGCCAGTTCTTCCAGCTTCTGTTGATTGCCGGGTTCCCGTACCAGGGTGTGCATGACTTTGTGCAGACGACGGTCTTTGGCACTGGGCAGGAACAGCGGGGCGGGCTTTAGCTGCGCCAGTTCATTCAGCAGCAGGCGGATCGTCAGTTCCAGATTCAGCGCCTCAGCGGTCGCCATCGGCGTTTGCTCTTTCAGGCTCTGTTCATGGTTAAGCACACGCAAGGTCAGCTCACGCATCAGTGGCGTGACTTCCAGTACCTGAGCATCCTGCGCCAGTGATTCGCAGGCGCTGGGGTCGATATACAGATAGCCGGCGTCGGCGTCGGTGAGGGTCGATACCTGATGGCGCTGATTGGATGGAATCCACACGGCGTGGGTCGGCGGTACGATCCAGCTGGCATTATCCATTACCACGCGGATGGCGCCGTTCACTGCCCACACCACCTGCGCACGGGGATGGCGGTGGCTGCGCACGCGGTAGCCGCGGGGCTGATGATTGGCATAACACAGCACCGGGCGCTCAGGGTCGAGGATGTAGCCGGCCTTGACCGGCTCCTCATATGTCGTTTTTGCGATATCCATTGTCAGATTGTAGCCTTTCTGCAGCCCGCTGTTTATGGAAAATAGACATCTCATTCTTTCACGGAGCCTGTCAGGTGGTATTACTCCGTCATCCGGGTCGTTTATTTGTTGTTCTGGTGTTGTTTGCCGCGGCTGCTGTGTTGCTGCTTCAGCCGGCAGGTCTGACGCTGATGCAAAGCCGTACCGCTGCCATTGTGATGGTGACACTGGCGTTGTGGGCGACGGGTACCTTGCCCGAATATCTCACCGGTCTGTTGTTCTTTTTGGCGGCACTGTTACTGCACATTGCCGAACCCGCTGATATTTTTGCCGGCTTTGCCTCGGCGGCGTTCTGGCTGATTTTCTCCGGTATGGTGATCGGCATGGCGATTCGCTCCACCGGCCTTGGGCAGCGAATCGCGGGCTTTCTCGGGCGTCATCTGGACCGCAGTTATGTGCATTTAATTGGCGGCTTAATGCTGGTGTGCACACTGCTGGGATTTATTATGCCGTCGTCCATGGGACGTCTGGTGATGATGGTGCCGATTGGTATGGCACTGGCCGATCGCTGTGGTTTTCAGCCGGGTTCTCAGGGGCGCATTGGTATCGCTCTGGCGGTGGCCATGGGCTGCCATATTCCGACCTTTACCATTCTGCCCGCCAATATTCCGAACATGGTGTTGATTGGTGCGGCGGAAAATATCTACGGCGAACACTTCAGTTATTTTAATTATCTGCTGCTGCATTTCCCGCTGCTTGGCATGGTGAAAGCAGGCATCATCGCCGCGCTGATCATTATGCTGTTCCGCGATAAGCCGCAGCCAGCGGCGGTTGCTGTTAATGCAGAAGGTCAGACAGTTAATAATCAGGATACACACAGCGCCAGACAAAAGAGCGAACAGAAGCGTCTGATCGGCGTCTTGCTGGTGTCGCTGGCGTTGTGGCTGACGGATTCCCTGCACGGCATCAGCCCAACCTGGATCGGCCTTGGCGCGGCGGTTTTTCTGCTGTTTCCAAAAGTCGGCATGGTCGAACACAAAGCCTTTAACCAGCAGATTAATGTCTCCCTGCTGCTGTTTATTGCCGGTGTGCTGGGCGTGGGTACTGTGGTGAATCAGAGTGGGCTGGGGCAGATGCTGGCCGGAGCGCTGGAATCCTGGCTGCCGCTGGAAAAAGGCAACGATGCCAGTAACTTCTTTTCACTGGTCGCTATGGCATTTTCCACCGGCATGTTAACCACGCTGCCGGGTGTGCCTGCGGTGCTGACCCCCATGGCCGGCGAGTTATCGGCGGTTACCGGTATGTCGGTGACAGCGGTGCTGATGACTCAGGTGATTGGATTTTCCACCATTCTGTTTCCGTATCAGTCCGGTCCGTTACTGGTCGGTATGCAACTGGCGGAAGAAAAAGTCAGTCATCTGCTGCGCATTCTGCTGCCGCTGACGCTGATCTCCTGGCTGGTATTAATTCCGTTGGATTATTTCTGGTGGCAGCTGCTGGGCATGTTCTGACCCGAATGATTTGACAGAAGTGCTGACAGGTTTCATAAGTAGAAAAAGCCCGCAGGCCGGTAACACAGCCTGCGGGCTTTTTTACGTCTGGTGTTTATTTCTGGTATTTATTACAGCAGATGCTTTTTATAGCGGCCCAGCGTCTGATCTTCTTTACGCATCCATTCGACAGCCTCTGTGGTGCAGGGAGTAGCGGCGCTGAAGTCAAACTGCGGATACCAGCTGTCAATACGGAAGCGACGCTCAATAAGCCGGCCCGCAACCTCGACCTGCTGCAGCACAATACCGGCCTCATGACTGACGCTGAAACTGTTCAGATCGATCAGGGATTCACCGTAACGGGCAGTGTTCAGCGCATGCACAACACGGTAACCATCTTTGCCGTTACCAAAGCCTACGGACGTTTCAAAATCCAGCAGCAGCTGGCGCTGTTCTGCACTCAGGGATGGGTCGGCAATAACGTCACGCAGCATGCTGCCACTGTGTTCGGCTGCGTCGGCATACTGCACGGCGACAGACGGATCTTTGCGGTCGATCACCAGTCCGGCGTAATCACCACAGATAATCAGAGCACCGCGTCGCGGATATTGTTCGCCGCTTTGCAGATCGGTTTCACTTTCCAGCTCAAGACCAATTAACGGGCCATTGCCGCTGTTCAGCAGACGCCAGTCTTCGACATAAGCGCCACTGGGGGCAAACTCCACCATGCAATTGCCGATGCGTTGCAGCAGGGCGGGTTCCGGCCAGCGGTTATGCAGCTGATTGGCACAGCCATCGAGCCAGCTGAGCTGTTCGTCCGCCCATTGAGCATGGGCATACCAGCCTTCGTAATCCGCCTGAGGCAGGAGAGTGCGGGGAATGGCGTAATTCGCTGGCACTGTCTGCAGCTGTTCGGTCAGCAGCGGCAGGCGCAGGTCGATGGTCAGATTATCAGACTGCAGCCAGAACACGCGGGTTTCGCTATCGGACAGACCATCGGCAAAGCTGATGCAGCGGCGTTGAAAGGCGCCCTGCATCCAGGCCGGTACTGAGGTCGTTTGGGTTAATAATTCAGGTGAACAATCCAGCAGGTGCATCAGGCATTCTCCTCCACGGTGCGTAATTTACCGAAGGTGGCAATGGCTTTGCTGGTATCCGGGAATTCAACCTCACCTTTGGCCAGACGGTCTTTCAGATAGCGGAAGGTGTGCAGCGTCTGGGCGTACAGGTGATCACCGCAGGGAATCGGTGCGTATTTATCCTCAGGATTGCCGGGCAGCGGTGGCAATACCGGATTGATCACAACATCGTAATCGCAGCTGCAGAACAGCGGGAAGGAGTAGCGCTCTTCCTTCACTTTACGTACCCGGTGGCTGGTGGCAATAAAGCGCCCGTTGCTGAGCACTTCCAGCATGTCACCGATATTAACCACGAAGCAGCCGTCGATGACCGGTGCATCGATCCATTCGTTGTAGCCGTTGAGCACTTCCAGACCGTCGGCGGTAGGCAGCAGCAGGGTAAAGCATTCGTAATCGGTGTGGGCGCCAATGCCCTGACGATCATGGGCGTCGGCATTAAACGGATAATGCACCATGCGCAGCTGACTGGGTGGGGTGCTGATCAGCTTTTCAAAGTAATTTTCTTCCAGTCCCAGCGCCAGAGCAAAGCCCCGGAACAGGGTATTACCCAGTTCAAAAGCAGCCTGATAGTAGGCGCTGACGTTTTCTTTAAAGCCGGGAAAATCTGGCCACTGATTTGCTCCCAGCATAGGGCGCTTTTCTTTCAGTTGCGGCAGATCATAGCTTAAATCGAAGGCTTCTTTATGATCGACAGAACCGCCGTAGAATTCTTCCTCGCCTTCCGGCACATAACCGGAATGGTTTTCGGAATTGCCAATGTAGTGGCGCATTTTCTCTTCAGTATTCTGTGCGAAAAAGCCTTTTGCAGATGCTTTCAGGCCGTCGATCAGTTCACTACTGATGCCGTGACCTTTAATGTACAGAAAGCCGACCTCACTGGCGCAGCGGCGCAGTTCTTCAGCGACGGCCATACGCTCTTCAGGAGAGGCAGAATAGAGGCCGGAAATATCGACCACAGGAATGGATGTGAAATTTTGTAACGACATAAGTCAGCTCCATAGAGGATCAGGAATTGACTGGCCGTCCAGTGTGATTCTGAAATGGTATGACCTTTCAGCCGGGTCGTCCCGGTAGTATCCCATTTTCAGCATCCTTCTACAGAAGTACACTGTATGGCCGATATTCATTCAGGTAGAGTGAACAAACTAAACAATGCGCAGCGGATAAACTGCTTTAGCTGGCTGTCGATGCGTGATTACCGTCTTTACTTAATAATTAACAGCTTTTGATCAGGTCTCTCTGGTAGTCAATGAATATAATAAAACATATCGGTACCGCCATGATTGTGGCGCTTTCTGCTTTGCCGGCAAGTTATTCTGTTGCGCAGACTGGGGAGCTGCCAAAGGAAATCTTTCTGGGCGCAACGGAATGGTGCCCTTACAGTTGTGGCGATGTGGATACCACACTGAACCCACCCCATAAGCCCGGCATCGTCACCGAATATCTGCGTTATATTCTGGCGAAGTACGGGGTTGCAGTGAACGTTGAAATTCTGCCCTGGTCTCGGGCGGTTTCTGAAGCTGAGGGCGGTTTACTGGATGGTTTGCTGACCGCGGTGCATGAGGAGGTTGAGACACTGTCTCTGACCGATGTGCCAACCATGTCTTATCAAAGCTGCTTCTATGTTCTGAACACAAACCGCTGGCAATATCAGGGAACAGATTCCTTAGCGGGAATGCACCTGGGTGCCATCGCTGGCTACGGATATGGACAGGAAATTGATCCCTATCTGGAAGAGCATGCACAGCGCGAGGATATTGTCACTCAGATATCCGGCCAGAATGGTAAGGAGCGGCTGCCAATGATGCTCTACGGGCACCGTATTGATGCTTACCTGGCGGACCGCCATGTGGAAGCGTGGCGACTGACGTCATCAGGTTCTCAGGCAGATATCCATTCCGCTGGCTGTATTGCAGAAGAGCCATTTTACGTTGCCTTTAATCCGCAGAAAAAATGGACAAAAGATATTATCGGGTTGCTTAATCAGGAACTTGCAGACCCGGAAAATCAGGCACACCTGAAAGAGATTATCCGGCGCTACATGTAGCTGCATAACGTTGTGATTGTGTTACTGTAATGAAGCCCTGAAGCCCTGAAGCCCTGAAGCCCTGAAGAATGGCACGCTCAGCCTTCGACCAGGTGTTACCGATAGCGTATGGTCAGGGCAGTCACAATGAAAAAATCATTCATAATTATAAAAATGTTGGTCTTAAAAATGGTGGTCATATGCTGAACAGCGGCAATACAGGGTTAATGATTGTTGACGTGCAGGGGCGTTTATCGACGCTGATGCATGATTCTGAATCGCTCTTCCGGCAATTACGAATTCTTATCAGCGGTGCAAAAGTATTGCAGCTGCCTGTTATCTGGATGGAGCAGCTGCCGGATAAACTTGGCCCTACGCGTGCGGAGATACGTGATTTACTCGACGGCGAGCCATATGTAAAAAACACCTTCAGCGGTCTGCAGAATGACGCGATTGCAGCAAGGGTCAAAGAACTGAATATGGCCAACTGGCTGGTGGCCGGGCTTGAAGCCCATGTCTGCGTTTATCAGAGCGTCTGTGATCTGTTACAGCAGCACGCTGAAGTCCATCTGGTGACGGATGCAGTCAGTTCCCGAACTCAGGCAAACCGTGATCTGGCAATCAATAAAATGGCCGCGATGGGAGCACAGTTAACATCGACCGAAATGGCCTTGTTTGAGTTACAGAAAGTGGCTGAAGGTGAGCAGTTTAAGCAGTTAATTAACGTGCTTAAATAATTGCAGCTGTAACGCCAGGGATCCGGGAAAGCCCGCCTGCGCGGGCTTTCATCACTCAGATATGTGGGTCAGTTAAATACCACGTCAAACACATCCTGATACTTTTCGGCAAAATGCGCCGTCATACCCTGGCGGATGTGTTCCGGCAGTTCCTCGTAATCACTGCGGTTGGCTTGCGGAAGAATCACTTCGTATATCTTCGAGCGTCGCGCGGCGATCACTTTTTCGCGGATACCACCAACCGGTAACACCTGACCGGTGAGGGTCAGTTCGCCGGTCATGGCCAGTGGTCGTTTTATGCGTTTGTTCAGCATCAGCGACATCAGGGCTGTGGTCATGGTGACACCAGCACTTGGGCCATCTTTCGGTGTTGCACCTTCGGGTACGTGCAGGTGGATAAAGCGTTTATCGAAGAAAGCTTCATCCCCACCAAAGCTGCTGGCGTGGCCGGTAGCAAAGCTGTAGGCAATTTCCGCGGATTCTTTCATTACCTCACCGAGTTTACCGGTCAGTTTAAAGCCGCGGTTCTGCTGGTGCACAACGGCTGCTTCAATGGGTAGTGTCGCACCACCCATGGCAGTCCAGGCAAGGCCTGTGACCACACCAGTGCCGCTCAGAATACGTTCTGCACGGAATACCGGCGAGCCGATAAATTCCATCAGGTCTTTCTGGGTAACCGATATTTTCTGCTTCGGATCTTCCAGTAAACGAACAACGCATTTACGGGCAATCTGCTGCAGTAGTTTTTCCAGATTACGCACGCCGGACTCCCGCGCGTAGCCCTCAATAATGGCTTTCAGTGTGGCATCGCTGATTTTTACCTGCGTCTTTTTCAGGCCGGTACGCTCCAGTACCCGTGGCCACAGGTGATTTTTGGCGATGGCCAGCTTTTCTTCGGTGATGTAACCCGACAGGCGGATCATATCCATCCGGTCTAACAGCGGGCCAGGGATGGTATCCAGCTGGTTGGCGGTACAGATAAACAGCACCTTGGATAAATCCACGCGCAGATCCAGATAGTGATCGAGAAATTCCTTGTTCTGTTCAGGATCAAGTACTTCCAACAGCGCCGATGCCGGGTCACCCTGATAGGAGGAACCGAGTTTATCGATTTCATCCAGCATAATGACCGGGTTGGCGACTTCGACATCTTTTAAGGCCTGAATCAGTTTGCCGGGTAACGCACCGATATAGGTACGGCGGTGACCTTTAATTTCCGCTTCGTCGCGCATACCACCGACGCTGAAGCGATAGAATTTACGCCCAAGAGCATCGGCGACTGAGCGTCCGATGGAGGTTTTACCAACCCCCGGAGGACCGGCCAGCAGCATAATCGAACCGGAAATTTCTTTTTTGTAAGAGCCGACCGCCAGAAATTCCAGAATCCGTTGTTTTACGTCATCCAGACCGCTGTGGTGAGCGTCCAGGGTTTCTCTGGCATGTTGCAGATCGAACGAGTCTTCAGAGTAAACACCCCAGGGCACATTGGTGGCCCAGTCCAGATAATTGCGGGTGACACCGTACTCCGGTGAGCCGACTTCCAGCATCTGCAGTTTATGTAATTCTTCGTCGATGCGTTTACGCGCATCGGCGGGCACGGTTTTACCTTCGAGGCGTTGCTCGAATTCTTCGATTTCAGCGGTTTTGTCGTCTTTCGACAGCCCCAGTTCTTTCTGGATGGTCTTCAGCTGTTCTTTTAAGAAAAACTCACGCTGATGTTTACTGATGCTGTCATTTACTGACTGGTTAATTTCCACCTGCAGACGTGCTACTTCGATTTCTTTCTTCAGCAGCATCAATACTTTTTCCATGCGCTTCTGCAGCGGCAGGGTTTCCAGTACACCCTGTAATACCGGGCCTTCTGCGGTAGTGATGGCGGCAGCAAAATCCGTCAGCGGCGATGGATCATTTGGACTGAAACGATTGAGGTAATGTTTCAGGTCTTCTGAGTACAGCGGGTTAATCGCTACCAGTTCTTTAATGGCATTAATTATCGCCAGGGCATAGGCCTTGGTTTCATCGGTAAATTCGCCGCCTTTCTGCGGGTAATGAACGCGGGCAGAAAATGGTGCTTTTTTGTGCACCCACTCCAGTACGCGGAAACGGCGGATACCCTGTGCAATAAACTGCACCTGACCGTCCTCGACCTGCACTTTATGAACACGCACCACACAGCCGATCAGGGGAATATCGTCCAGATGAGGGACTTCGTCAGCCTGTTTATCGTCCACAAAAGCAATGCCCAGCAGCTTGTGTTCGGTTTTTGCTACACGCTTCAGTGTTTCGCCCCAGACTTCAGCACTGATGATAATTGGCTGAACCTGAGCGGGAAAAAATGGCCGGCCATTGACCGGCAGCACTAACAGATGATCCGGCAGAATGTCGTCTGGCAGGGCCAGTTTGCCGTCGTGCTCTTCTTTACCAATAAATTCCTGTTTGTCGTCCATCAGATGTCTACCTCTTGGAATCTCTGAGCAATATGTGGGGGGGCTTTTTGCGGGTTTCAAGCGTTACTGACATTTCTCCTGTTCTGCTCTGTTGTGCTGGAAGGGGAGCTGGAGGCTGAGATGGCCCAGGATTCTTATTCGGTTTTACTGGAAAGAGATATAAAAACGTTCGGTTATAAAATATAACTGATGTTGCATATAGTTCGTCTGGTCAGGCAGCAGGCGCTATCAGCCCAGACCTTGCCTGGTGCATGAGAAACCGATGAGACTCACAGACGGGAGCAATACCGATGGATACTGGCACTATAACCCGAGCCGCTGGCAGCGCTGGCGATATGGAAAACCGCCTTACGGAACACACCGCTGCTTCTGGTTTTGCTGATTCAGGTTTTAAAAGTTCAGGCTTTAAAAGATCAGGTACACGCTTAACAGGCGCTGTGCTGATGCTGCTGTTGATAGCGACTGTGAGTAGCGTGGCGGCAGAGCTGGCCGGCGTCCGCTGGTTGAGTCAGTGGGGGCTGGGTGCTCTGCCCATCAGTATTGTGCTGGGGATGGCATTGGTGGCGATACCAGCGGTCGGCCGTTTACGAATGGACCCAGGCGCACAAAGACTGCAGGGTTGGGTACAGAAGTATCTGCTGCAGGCCGGCATTGTCCTGTTCGGTTTTCGCTTAAGCATTACCGATCTGACAGCGGTAGGCTGGCCGGGATTGTTGATGGATAGCCTGACCATTGTTGTGACTCTTGGTGCCGGAATGCTGATTGGCAGTCGCCTGCTGAAATTACCGATGGCGCTGGTGGTGTTTGTGTCTGTGGGCAGTGCGGTCTGTGGAGCTGCTGCCATTCTGGCGGCAGCGCCTGTGCTGGGACGCTACCTGCATGATGGTGAGAATGAACAGCAGCAGACCCAGGCCATCGGGCTGGCGGTGGCCATGGTCGCCGTATTCGGTACGCTCAGTGTCATCCTTTATCCGCAGCTGCGGATCATGTTCGGCTTAAACGATTACGTCAGCGGAATTTATATTGGCAGTACCATTCACGAGGTGGCCCAGGCCGTGGCCGCCAGTGATGCTCTGGGCAGTGCAACCCAGCACAATGCGGTTATTGTAAAACTGTTGCGGGTGATGTTACTGGCACCGGTATTGATTGTGATTGCGCTGCTGCTGCAGCGTGGCGGTAGAGATAATGGAAGCCAAAGCGGCAGCAATCAGGGCGCAAAAATGCAGCACAAAATACGGATTCCGGGTTTTGTATTGTTATTTTTGGCGGCCGTTCTACTGAACACTCTGTTGCAGCTTTATCTGCCGGCAGCGCTACTGGCGCAACTGCGCGATCTTTGCCACGGCGCTTCAGAACTGTTTCTGGCGTTGGCCATGACCGCGCTGGGGCTAAATATTCACTGGGCCTTTGTGCGTCGTGCGGGCTTCAGACCAATCCTGTTGGCCGGACTTCTGTGGTTACTTCTTATCCTGGGGGGTGGCTTTCTGCTGATGCAGCTTCAGGCAGCGGCATTGATCTGAACGGCTACAGTCAGAGATAAAAGGGCGTTACACTGAGCCTTTAGGAAAGACAACTTACGGTAGGTTTATGAAACAAACAAAGATTCTGCTTCCTGAAACGGAAATTCCAAAACAATGGTACAACGTGGTGGCGGATTTACCGACGCCACCGGCGCCGCCAATGGGGCCGGACGGAACGCCGATGAACCCGGCGGCCATGTCACCGATTTTTGCCGATAACATCATTGAGCAGGAAATCTCTGCCCAGCGCTGGATTGATATTCCGGAGCCGGTGCGTGAAATCTACCAACAGTGGCGTCCAAGCCCGATGTTCCGCGCACACCGTCTGGAAGAAGCGCTGGGTACGCCGTGCAAAATTTATTACAAATACGAAGGTGTCAGTGCCGCGGGTTCACACAAACTGAATTCGGCCATTGCTCAGGCGTACTACAACAAACAGGCTGGCATTAAACGCCTGACCACAGAAACCGGTGCTGGTCAGTGGGGTTCCTCTCTGTCGCTGGCCGGACAGATGTTTGGCATCGATGTGCGCGTGTACATGGTTAAGGTCAGCTATGAGCAGAAACCATTCCGTCGTTCCATGATGCAGACCTGGGGTGGGGAAGTGATCGCCAGCCCAAGCAATATGACCGAATCCGGGCGTAAAATTCTGGCCGCCGATCCGGATAATCAGGGCTCACTGGGTATCGCGATTTCTGAAGCGGTTGAGGAAGCCGTCAGCCGGGAAGACACAAAATATTCCCTGGGTTCCGTGCTGAATCACGTACTGCTGCATCAGACCGTTATCGGTCTGGAAGCGAAAAAGCAGTTTGCTATGGTCGGTGATTACCCGGATATGATTTTCGCGCCCTGTGGTGGTGGCTCTAACTTCGGTGGTGCCGCATTCCCGTTTTACGCGGATGAAGCCGCTGGTGGTAAAAAAGTGCGTCTGGTCGCGGTTGAGCCGAGTTCCTGTCCAAGCCTGACCAAAGGTCACTACGCTTATGACTTCGGCGATACCGAAGGCTTTACGCCGATGATGCTGCAATACACTCTGGGTCATGATTTCATGCCACCGGGTATCCACGCTGGCGGTCTGCGTTATCACGGTGCTTCATCACTGGTGTCTCAGATGTACCATGAGAAACTGATTGAAGCGGTTTCCGTACCTCAGGTAGCAACGTTTGAAGCCGGTGTGCAGTTTGCCCGTGCGGAAGGCATTATTCCGGCACCGGAATCAAATCACGCTATCCGTGCCTGTATTGATGAAGCACTGCGCTGCAAAGAATCCGGTGAAGAGAAGACGCTGTTCTTCAACCTGTCCGGACATGGTCACTTTGATATGGTGTCTTACGACAAATACTTCACCAATAAACTGGAAGACTATGACTACCCGCAGTCAGAAATTGATGCGGCGCTGGAACGTCTGCCAAAAGTAAAAGCCTGATTGATCAGGAGCTTCGGCTCCTGCAGTTGGTTATCTATCAGGTCTTGCAAATAAAAAGCCCGGACAGTCTCACTGTCCGGGCTTTTTATTTCTGCTGATCGCTGCTGTAAAAAACAGACAGCGGAGATCCGTTCTCAGCCTTTGCAGCGGTATGTCCATTCAATGCCATCAGACTCATCTTTACTGATCATTCCGTCGGCATTGAGATCGGGAACAGAGCGGCTTTTCACGCCTCCCTGCGGACATTCCTTATTGGAATCAAATGGCATGGTGACGGTCAAATGAGGGACATCTGTCAATGTCTGCGTATTATTACTGTCGCAGCCGGTAAAAAACACAGCAGATGAAAGCAGTAATATCTTAGCTGCTGCGATTTTTGTACTTGTTCTCTTACGGATATGCATCGGGTTTGCCTGGCAGGTTTTGCTGAAAAATCGGTCGTTTATAAAGGCAGCTAATTGTTGCATTTGTATTGAATTTCACTGGAACGGATTGTGCCATACGAAGGGTTAATAGATATTTTTTCTGATAATTCCTTTATGATTATCTGATGATGGTTCAGGATTTATCAAGGCTGCAGCGATTTATGACAAACAGATGTCATAAAATACTGGTGGAAAAACGTACGCCATTGGTTGTAATTCCAAAAAATAATATCTTTCCGTAAATATCTGTTTTTTTCTGTAATAAGAAGTGACACAAACTGTCATAAAGAGTCTTTAATTTCGCGCACTCAATTCACTTTGGGGGCGATATTAATGTTTGCCATGAATAAAAAGCTGTTGGTGTCCTGCATGATGGCGGCGTCTGCGCTGACCTTAGCAGGCTGTGGTTCAGATTCTTCTTCAGGGTCATCTCAGAATAATGTTCAGAATGATCCATTACCGCAGGAGCCTGCACCAGGAGCTGATAATGGTGAGCAGGGAAGTGGTCAGGAACCGCAGCTGGAAGCTGCTAACACCTTTACTCTGGCAGTGCTACCGGATACTCAGAAATATTCTCGTTATTCACCGGAGCGTTTCTACGCACAGACCCAGTGGATTGCTGAAAACTATGAGCAGGAAAATATTAAATTTACCGCTCATCTGGGGGATATCGTCGATATTCCGGATTCTCTGGCGGAGTGGGATGTTGCCCGTGTAGCCATGGGTTACCTGGAAGAAAGTCAGGCTACGCCGTATAGCGTTCTGGCCGGTAACCACGACGTACGCGATTCCGGGCAATACGACGATTCCCGTTCTAACTCTGATGAACTTTATCTGAACTACTTCGGTCCGGAGCGTCAGAGCGGAATTTTCCCGGATAATTTCGGTGGCTACCAGCAGGGCACAAATGCTGACGGCCGCAACGCCCCGTACAATACTTACTACACCTTCAGCGATGATGATGGTCAGGAATATCTGGTACTGGCCATTGACTGGAACCCAAGCTACTGTGACCCGGCCTGGGGCGACTGTATTAATGATCCGAGCCTTTCTTTCCTGACACTGGAGTGGGTGAAACGTGTTCTTGATGAGCATCCGGATACCCCAACCATCCTGACCACACACCAGCTGCTGAATATCGCAGAAGATGGTGAAACCGCTATTTTTACCGATAAAGGTACTTTGATGTGGAACCACCTGATCCGTGATTATGATCAGATCTTCCTGACCATTAACGGTCACCATCATGGTGAAGCCGTGATGGAAGCGAATAACAAATACGGCCATAAAGTGGTTATGGAAGTAGTGGATTACCAGTCCGGTTACTGGGGTGGTGATGGCATGATGCAGTTGGTTGAATTCGATAAAACCAATAACACCATGAACTTCCGTTCTTACTCACCTTATGTGGATGCTATTCCGGAAGCTGAACGTGAAGCGGATCAGGAAGTCAGCCGCTGGTCTTTCAGCATTCCAATGGATTTCTCCAGCCGTTTTGCCAACCTGAATGCAACCAATGAAGACGGCTCTGATGTTATTGATGAGCAGGGTTCCGTCGAAGGCAGCAAAGCTTACTGGATTCTGGATGCTGAACACATTGTTGGTGCCAGTATTTCAGAAGTTCCTGATCTGAGTGGTTCCGGTAATGCCTTGACCGTTGGCCGCATGGGCAATGGTGAACAGAGCGATTACCTGCAGATTACCGATGACAAACCACCATTTGGTTTTGCTCAGGGTTCTGTTCGTTTTAATGGTAATAACGCTGATGGCTACTTCCTGACAACCCGCGCCGGTGCTGATATTGCACAGGAAAACCGTACCAACGGTTGGGGGGGCGCACTGCAGGATTACACCATTGAAGCAACGTTTAAACTGCCAGCTGACTGGACCCCTGAACGTGGTGACTGGTCCGGTATTCTGACCAACATCAGCTCAATCGGTACCGTGTGCGGCTACCACAACTTTAACTGTGGTGGCGGTGATCCTTCACAAGCGCTGGCGATTTCCAGCCTGCGCGAAGCTCAGTGGATCAGTGTAAATGATGGCGGTAAAGGTGCTGACAGTTTCTCCTGGGACCTGAACCGTGATCAGTGGTACCACGTGGCAATCACCAACGACGGTCATCAGACCACCATGTATGTGAATGGCTCTCTGGTAATGCGTACCGGTGAAGACGAGCAGCGTGGTCTGGTGGTTGTTGGTGGTCAGCAGCAGTGGCGTCTGGGCGTGAGCAGCTGGGATGGAGGTAACTCAGATCCGTTCTACGGCAACATTGCAGAAGTGCGTATTACCAACCGCGTACTGCCAAGCGAAGAATGGCTCTACTACCAGAGCAACGACTGATCTTCAGATTGTGAGAGTGGCCGGTGAGTATTGCCCGGCCACTATCTGAAACAGTTCAACAAAAGCTGAAAAACAGCTCAAAAACAGTAAACAGATTAATTTGATGCCGCAGCTTTGCAGCAGGGCTGCGTACAAATTCAGGATGTAAATAATGCAATATCCAATGAATAAATTATTTTTAGCCATGTTTGTTTCTTCAGCTGTGCTGATGACAGGCTGTGGCTCTGACAGTAACAGCAGCTCTCCAGTTGCTGATCAGAATGAACAGCCTGCACCTGATAATGATCAGGAAGCTGGCGGAAACCCTGCAGAAGAACAACCGCAGCAGGAAGAGGAAGAAGAACAGCAGCCAACCGTTGGTCATTGGGTAACCGGTGATATTCATGTACATACTGCGGTTTCCAACGACGCACGTTCACCGCTGTCTGATGTGCTGGATCACGCTTTTAACGACTTTGATCTGGATTATCTCGGACTGTCGAACCATATGCGTAATAACAGCCAGACTAACGATGATGCAAACATTGGTCGCCCAATGTTGTTTGGTGAAGCGCTGACCGAACACGAACTGCCAGGCGTTGCTGAATTGGTGGCAGCCAACGAGAACTATCAGGATCGCCTGATTTATTCCTCTTTTGAATGGGATATGCCGGCACACGAACACTACAACGTCGGTATTCTTTGGGACGATGAGGTCGGTGAATTACCGATCGAAAAAATTAAAGAATTTGAATACCGCTTCAGTAACCAGAATAATTACAGCGACTTTGCCGAAGAAGATCGTCTGGCCTGGGCGCGCGAAGGTATTACCCGCGAAAATGCCACTCACCGTGATGCGATCGCAGCACTGACCTGGCTGCAGGAAAACTTCCCGCAAAGCAGCTACGGTATGCTCAACCACCCACTGCGTTATGCTGACAGCTACACCATTTCCGATGTGCGTGAGCTGAACGATGCCGCACCGGATGTTTTCTTCCTCGCAGAAGGTATGGTGGGTAACCAGTTTAACGGTAACCGTGGTGATTATGGCGGTTCAAGTTTAGATGGTGTATACGGCGGTGCGGACCCGGTTCTGGCTGAACTTGGCGGCTGGTGGGATGCCCTGTTGGGTGAAGGCCGTAAGATCTGGAACATGGGTAACTCTGACCATCACTTTAAAACCCGTAACCCTTATGCCAGCGGTTACTATCCGGGTGAATATGCCAAAACCTACACCTGGGTTGCCGGCGAAGAGGGCAGTGAGCTGACCACTCAGACTCTGCTGTCTGGTCTGCGCAGCGGTAATTCATTTGCAGTGTTTGGTGATCTGATTGATGCACTGGACTTCAGCGTAAACGATACGCAGGACGATGCTGCAACCATGGGTCAGTCCCTTGAAGTTGCTAATGGTGAAACCGTTACTGTAACCATCCGTTTCCGTCAGCCAGAATACAGCAAGCGTGAGCAAACTGTAGGTGATGAGAACTTTGAACAAAGCATGAACCCTGGCGTTGATCACGTCGATCTGATCGTGGGTGATGTCGGTGAGAAGGCTGCCTATGGCACAGCTGCTTACAGCAAGCAGACTAACGATTCGACCCACGTGGCGAAAACGTTCACCGTAGAAGACTGGAGTCAGGGCGAAGATGGTTTCTTCACTATGAGCTACACCTTCGTTGCTGAGAAAGATCAGTACCTGCGTCTGCGCGGTACTAACCTGGGTGCTAACGTTGCTGGTTTAACCGTGAATGGCGAGCCTCAGCGTTCTGCCGTGGTTGGCAGCAATAATGGTGCTCTGCAGTACTATGAAGATCTGAATGAGCGTAACTATGGTGACGTTTGGTTCTATTCCAACCCGATTTTCGTCAGCATTGCTGACTGAGGTCTAACCCGGTTTTCGTCAGTATTGCTGATTAAAACCGGGCCAGTTAAATCAGTTGGCTGTCTCTCTTGATGGGCTGCCGCTGAGATGTCAAAAGCCCCGGATATCCGGGGCTTTTTTATTGATGTTGCCCTGTGCTGAAATAATCGCTCTGTGCTGAAATAAGTGCTCCGGCCTGACATAATCGCCGGAAATAATCCGCTGTTTCAGTAGCTGAACGAAATGGCGATGCGGTTATTTTTAGCGGCTATGGCATTCCATTGAGCCGCGGTAACGGGTTCAAAATCCGCCGGATATGCATAAAGTGGTGCCTGAAATCCGTCAGAACGAAGCTGCAGACCAATGCGACCATCTTTTACCGGTACGGCGCTTTGTTCAAAATTTACAAAAGGTACGGAGCGCAGTTGTTGCACTGACAGATCCGGGTCTGTGTCCTGCAGCAGTATACAGTTACTGATTGGCGTACTATCCGCTGCCAGAGACAGGTTGCCGGACTCATCAGCCTGCAGACAGAAATTTCCGCTATTCACGCTCAGTTCTACTGTTCCTTCAAAGCCCGCTGCGGTAAGACGATAAATCAGATTGCTGATCGTACTGACCCGGTTTTCGTTAAAGGCCTGCTGGCCATAACCAAAGGTAAAATCGGAATTCATCGCCCAGCTGATGGTATCGACCAGGGCGTAGCTGAGACCATCATTAAGGTCTGTGCTTTTATAAGCAGCGTCTGGCTGGGGTGTTTGCTGTTGCAGTCGGCTCTGCAGATCAGAGAGGCTGACCTGGGTGTCATGCAATTGAGCTTGAGTTTGCAGCAGGGTGTATGTACCGAAGGCAAAGCCAAACAGCATGACGGTAAGCATAACGCCGCTGAGCCGGTTGCTATGGTGCTGCACGCGACTGAGTCTGTTGAGCAATTCTCCCACAGGTTCATCACCGAGTTGTTCGCCTGTTTGTTTCAACAGTTTTAAACTCTTCTGCACATCGCTGCGGGTTGAATGAATGGAACCCAGCAGCAGATGTGATTCATCGGCGATCTGTTCACGCAGGCGCGTTGACTGGCGTTCATATTCATTCAGCAGTTGTTTATGATTTTTCTGGCTGTCACTGCTGACCTCAGGTTCATACCAAAACTGGCCGTCCGTTGTGGCAGCAGAAGGGGGCGTTTGCCTGACGGTTGTTGCAGCCGCTTTCACCCTGGCTGCTTCATGTTCTGCGTTGCTTTGTTCTGATTTGCTTTGCTCTTCTTGGGTTTTTGGGGCATTCGGATCACTGCTTATGTCATGGATGCCCAGACTGTGCAGAACTGCGCCCAGCTGGTGAGGCTTCATATTGCCTTTCGACAGAATATCCAGCGCCCCCAGTGCCCGCGCCTGACCCACATAAACGTCACCCTGTTGGGCGGTGTACATAATCACCGGAATAGTCGCTGTCGCCGGGTTGGCTTTGATGATTTTCAGCGCCTCAAAACCATCCATATCTTCCATATGGTGGTCGAGAAAAATAACCGCAGGTGCCGACTTGTGTTCCAGATAATCCAGCGCTTCCTGTGCAGAAGAAACGCATTCTGCCTCCAGATCATAGCGCGCCAGCATCCGCTTAAGATGGAGCTGAGCAGTTCTGGAATCGTCAACAACAAGGGCACACTTCATGGTCTTTTTAGTCCGTTATAGTCTGTACTGGAGATTTGGATCGGCTTACGGGTCCGGGGCTGACTGACAGCCGTAATCCGACCGCAGTGTATGCAGCGTCAGGAAAGGCACGCCAGCGTCAGATTGCTGATTTGTGAACCCTTAAAAGTTTTGATCATAAAGTGGCGGCTTTCCGCGACGAAAATGCCGTCAGTTGCGCAAAATAGGGAACAGTCCACGGAGTTTGCCGATAAATTGTGCCGCTAATATGCACTTGCTGGCTGAACGTATCTGAGGATAAGAGGCCGGGGCATCGCGGAAAACAGGAAAAAGCTGAAACAGGCATTCCGCTAAAAGAGGGCAAACACAGAAAGTTAAACGAAGAGTAAGAGAACAGAAAGACCGAAGATAAGGGTAAGAGGGCAGAAAGCCAGAAGATAAGAGTAAGAGAACAGAAAGACAGAAGGGCAGCTGAAGCTGCCTTTGAACCCGGTTGCGATTATTGCAGCATCTGCTGCACTTCATCGTCTGTTAACGGGCGGTATTCACCTTCTTTAAGGTCCGCCGGTAAAGTCATATTGCCCATTTGCTCGCGGTGCAGTTTTTCCACCAGATTGCCCAGCGCAGCAAACATGCGCTTAACCTGATGGTAGCGACCTTCGTGAATGGTCAAAAGTACTTCACGATCAGAGATGCGCTCGAGCTGCGCCGGTTTGGTTGGTTCCGGGTCGTCTTCCAGCACAATGCCTTTTTCCAGTTTGGCCTCTGCGTCTTCCCGCAATGGCTCGGCCAGCCAGACCCGGTAAATTTTAGGCTGATGGTGGCGGGGTGATGTCAGGTGGTGCGACCACTGACCATCGTCTGTGATCAGCAACAGGCCGGTGGTATCCATATCGAGGCGGCCGACAGTATGCAGATCCATGCGGTTAACGACGCCATCGAGTAAATCAAACACCAGCGGATGGGTGCTGTCTCTGTGAGTACAGACATAACCCACTGGCTTGTTCATAACGAAATAGCGGAAGCCCGACAGCAGTGTCAGCACTTCACCGTCCAGAGCCACTTCATCGCTGTCGCTGACTTTGGCAGATGCACTTTTGGGTTTGCTGCCATTCACCAGCACACGGCCGGATTTAACGGCCTTGGTGGCCAGTGAACGGGTCAGATCTGTGGTGTCGGCGAGAAATTTGTCCAGACGCATTGGGGTCTCCTGTGGCAGGCTGTGATTCTAGAGGCAGGCGAGCAGGAGTCAACTGACACAGCAGAAGAGACAGGCGGCGTTATGGTCTCATGCTGAGGTGGTATTTTGCGCGGGTCAGGAGATTTGTCACCGAACTGTCTGCGGATTGCAATATGCGTTTGTCAGCTTGGTTGTGCCGGCACGGTGCCGGTATTAAAGCAGGTCGCCCGCAGACGGCTCAGTGCCGTTTTTGCAGACCATTCAATGGAAGAACGCATTACCCGGAGGAAAACATGAAAAAACCGCTGACCCGATTGTTTACCACGCTGCTGCTGACGGCAGCAGGTGCCGCAGCCTGTGCCGGATTCAATCCGCAAAATGAACCGCAGGCGTCTCATAAGGCTGACCGGCACGCCGACCAACGTGACAACCCGCACTCCAACTATGGCTGGCACCAGGGTTATGGGCACGAGGGGCACGAGAAGAATGGCAAAGACCGTGGGCGATGGGACCATGGCCGGCAAAAAGCTGTGGGTATTGAACTGGGGCCGCGTCCGCAGTTTCTGGTCAATGATATGGATGAAGGTCCGTTAAAGCAGCGGCTGAGCAGATGCGAAAACAAACCTCAGAAACGCAGCACTTTCTCCATCGGTCACCGCGGCGCGCCACTGATGTTTCCTGAGCACACCCGGGAAGGCTATATTGCCGCCGCCAAAATGGGGGCGGGAATCGTCGAGTGTGATGTTACCTTTACCAAAGACGAGGAACTGGTGTGCCGTCATTCTCAATGCGATCTGCATACCACCACCAATATTCTGGCCACGCCGCTGGCGGCCAAATGCAGTGTTCCACCGCAGTTCAGTGTCGATGGTGAATTAACCAATGCGTCTGATATCCGCTGCTGTACATCGGATATCACTCTGGCGGAATTCAAAACCCTGCAGGGCAAAATGGATGCGGCGGACACCAGTGCGACGACGATTGAAGGCTATATGAATGCTACGGCGGATTACCGTACCGACCTCTATGCCACCCGTGGCACCCTGATGAGCCATAAAGAAAGTATTGAGCTGTTTAACCAATTGGGCGTGAATTTCACACCGGAGTTAAAGTCTCCGCAAGTCGCTATGCCATTTAATGGCCACTATAGTCAGCAGGATTATGCTCAGCAGATGATTGATGAATACCGTGAGGCAGGCATTCATCCATCCCGGGTGTGGGCGCAGTCATTTAATTACGATGACATTTTATATTGGGTAAATAATGAACCGGCATTTGGCCGTCAGGCGGCTTATCTGTTGCAGGATGGTCTTGAAAGCACAACGCTGGCGGATATGAATCAGTGGTATCAGCAGGGCGTCAGGGTGATCGCTCCGGCCACCTTTATGCTGGTAGATGTCGATGCCTATGGGCAGATGGTCGCTTCAGACTATGCGCTTAACGCCCGCGCTGCAGGCCTGAAAATGATTGCCTGGACGCTGGAACGTTCCGGCCCGCTGACGCAGGGCGGAGGCTGGTATTATCAGACCGTTAATGGTCTGACCGGTGGTCAGAATATCATCAATAATGATGGCGATATGTACACTCTGATTGATGTGTTGGCTCAGGATGTCGGAGTCGTTGGCATATTCTCCGACTGGCCGGCAACCGTAACCTACTATGCGAATTGTTCTGGAAAATAATTCTCATTAAATTCTGAGTCGGCCATTTCAACGGGCCGACTCATTTTTTAACAGCAAGTTCCTGCGTATTGCCATGATATCGCTCTTTTTTCTTTTCGCCACTGATGCGTTATACAGAATTAATTGTTGTTTTTTTCACAGGGAATGCGCTCAACGGAGAAATGCAAAGTACTGAAAAGATGCTCGAATCGCTTTGTGCAAGTGGTATATGGTTATCAATAGTCTCTAATCGTGGCTGAAACTGTCTGTTTCTTCTGCCAGTCATCCGTAAAATTACCTTTCTCTCCTCGTCGTTTCTACTTATCCCTATTTTGAAAATGTCCATTGCACAGCAATGATAAAAATTTTTGATAATTTACCTTCTGTCTTCAGGGTTAATTTCAGCGGCTGAAGCAGGCAATACCCTGTTAAGGATGTTGGGTCCCGCCGTGTACAGACTTGTACCTCACGTCCTGCTCCTTACACAGTCCTTCATTATTTGTCTGCCCAATACCGGTCGCCCGGTTATTTTCTCCGAAGCTGGCACTGACGTTATTCGCCAGAAATATTTAACCGGCCTGTGAATGCCGGTATGCCGTGATAAAAAAGGTGATTATGAAAGAGATCAAAAATGAACAACGCCGTCAGCTGCTGAAAGGCAGTCTGCTCGCCGTTTCTGCGACCGCTCTGGTTTCCGGGCGGGTAATTGCATCGGATGTCCGTCCGGAAGCCCCGACCCTCGCCAGCTACAAACCGGTCTTTTTTAAAGAAGATGAATGGCGCTTTATCCTGGCCGCCTGTGACCGTCTGATTCCGGCTGATGAAACCGGCTCCGGTGCGCTTGATACCAACGTTCCTGTGTTTATTGACCTGCAGATGGACGGTGATTTCGGTAATGCAGTGGACTGGTATATGAAACCACCGTTTATCGAAACGATTCCGGAACTTGGCTATCAGTCACCATTGACTCCGGCTCAGACCTACCGTCTGGGCATTGCCGCGACCGACAAATACTGCCAGTCTGCACACGGTAAATTATTCCGTGATCTGACCCCTGAACAGCAGGACGAAGTGCTGACCAAGCTGGAAAAAGGCAATGTTCCTGCTGACGACGTCAGTACGGCGCAGTTTTTCTCTTTCCTCCTGCAGAACACCAAAGAAGGCTTTTTCGCTGACCCGATCCACGGCGGTAACCGTCGCATGGAAAGCTGGAAAATGATCGGCTTCCCAGGTGCCCGCGCCTCTTTCAAAGAGTGGGTGGATCAGAATGATGTGGCTTATCCGTTAGGCCCGGTCAGTATCAGTGGAGAAAGGGGATAATTTATGTCCAGAACAGAAAAACCTGTTGATGTCGTTCTGGTTGGCTTTGGCTGGACCAGTTCAGTAATGGCGATGGAACTCGCTAAAGAAGGCCTTGAAGTCCTGGTACTTGAACGTGGTAAAGACCGCGATACCGTGCCGGACTTTGCCTACCCTAAAATGGCGGATGAGCTGACTTACGGTGTACGCTACAAACTGATGTCACGTCCTGCAGACAATACCGTGACAGTGCGTCATAACAGTAAACAGACCGCTGTACCTTATCGCCATCTGGGCTCGTTTTTACCGGGTGATGGTGTTGGTGGTGCCGGTTCTCACTGGAATGGTCACTCCTGGCGTCCACAGGCACAGGAACTGCGTCTGCGCAGTTATGTGGAAGAAAACTTCGGTAAAAAAATCATTCCGGATGACATGACCATCCAGGATTTCGGTGTCAGCTACGACGACCTTGAACCACATTTTGATTTCTTCGAAAAAATTATGGGTGTATCCGGTAAAGCCGGTAACCTGAACGGTGAAATTCAGAAGGGCGGTAACCCATTTGAAGCGCCGCGTAAAAGTGAGTACCCACTGCCACCTCTGGGCCGTACATTAAACGACAATATGTTTACTGAAGCGGCAGAGAAAATGGGTCTGAACCCATTCCCGATGCCTGCGGCAAACGCTTCAGAAGCTTATACCAACCCATACGGTATGCAGCTTGCTCCATGTAACTTCTGTGGCTTCTGTGAACGCTATGGCTGTATTAACTATTCCAAAGCGTCACCACATACCTGTGTAAACGGTGCACTGAAACGTAAAAGCAACTTCAGCTACCGTACTGAATGTGACGTTCTGAAAGTGGAACTCGACAGCGAAGGCAAAGTGGCCACTGGTGTTACTTATTTTGATAAGAAAGCCGGTGAAAAAGTCTTCCAGCCAGCCAAACTGGTGATTCTGGGGGCTTATGCCTACCACAATGTGCGTCTGATGCTGTTGTCCGGTATTGGCAAACCATACGATCCGGAATCCAACACAGGTACGGTTGGCCGTAACTATGCTTACCAGATGACTGGCGGTAATACGCTGTTCTTCAAAGACAAAGAATTTAATCCTTTCGTTGGTACCGGTGCTAATTCAACCAGTGTGCTGGATTACGGTATTGAACAGATCGACTTCGCTAAAGAAGGCTTTATCGGTGGCTCGGTTCTGAATGCCGCGATGTACAACGGTCAGCCGATCCGCAGTATGAAATTACCAGCCGGTTCTCCTAACTGGGGCAGTGGCTGGAAAAAAGCCGTTAAGGAATATTATGGTCACTCCATGACCATTGCTTCTCACGGCAGTAACATGTCCTACCGCGATTGCTATTTAAGTCTTGATCCTACCTATAAAGATGATTACGGCCAGCCTCTGCTGCGTATGACCTTTGACTGGAAAGACAATGATATCCGCATGACTCAGTTTATGAAGGGTAAAATTGATGCCATCTCGGAATCCATGAATCCGGATGTGTATAAATCGTCCTTCAAAAAACCGGGCGTGCACTACGATGTAAAACCGTATCAGACTACCCACAACGTGGGCGGCTCGCCAATGGGTACGGATCCGAAAACCAGTGCTGTTAACCCGTATCTGCAAAGCTGGGATGTACATAACGTATTCGTTATGGGCGCCAGTGTGTTCCCACAGAATATTCAGTTCAACCCAACCGTACTGGTAGGTGGTCTGACTCTGTGGGCAGCTAAAGCGATCCGCGAACAGTATCTGAAAAACCCTGGTCCACTGGTAAAAGCATAAGGAGGCTGACATGAAAAATTTAATGGCAATTGTTTCGCTGTCTCTGCTGTTTACCGCAGCCCAGGCATCTGCCGATCAGGATCTGATCAAAAAAGGCGAATATATGGCGCGCGCCAGTGACTGTGTGGCGTGTCATACCGTGAAAGGTGGCAAGCCTTTCGCGGGTGGGCGTTCAATTGAAAGTCCGTTTGGCACCATTTACACCACCAACATCACACCCGATAAAGCGACCGGTATCGGTAGCTACAGCTTTGAAGAGTTTGATGATGCGGTTCGTCATGGCCGTCGTGCAGATGGCAGTTTCCTGTATCCGGCGATGCCTTATCCGGATTACGCGAAATTGTCTGACGACGATGTAAAAGCCTTGTACGCCTATTTTATGCAGGGTGTAAAACCGGTAAATGCGGAGGTTCCGGAAACTGATCTGAGCTTCCCGTTCAACCAGCGCTGGGGTCTGCGTTTCTGGAACTGGTTCTACGATGGCGATGGTCCGTTTGAAGCCGACAGCAGTAAGTCTGATGCCTATAACCGTGGTGCTTATCTGGTACAGGGCGCTGGTCACTGTGGCAGCTGTCACACACCGCGCGGCTTTGCGTCCCAGGAAAAAGCCTTTGATGAAGGCGACAGTGATTTCCTCAGTGGCGGTCAGATCGGTATCTGGCATGCGCCAAGTCTGCGTGGCGGCAAAAATGGCGCTCTGCAGGACTGGAGTGAAGACGATATCGCCTTCTATCTGGCCACCGGCCGTAACCGTCACACTGCCGTTGTTGGTGAAATGACTGACGTTATTGATCACAGCATGCAGTATATGAATCAGCAGGATCTCAACGCCATTGCTGCGTATCTGAAAGGTCTGCCAGGTAATGGTAAATACGTTGCCAGCAATAACGCTGAAACTCAGAAAACAGCCGCTGTGCTGAACAAAGCAGTCGTGGCTGATGATTCCGGTGAACGCCTGTATCTGGATAACTGTGGCGCGTGTCACTTCACTGCCGGTGAAGGTGCAGCCAATATCTTCCCGGTACTGGACGGCAACTCACTGGTGAATGCTGAAGATCCTTCCGGTCTGATTCATGTGATTCTGGCAGGCTCACGCATGCCATCCACAGATAAGGCTCCGGAAGATCTGGCAATGCCTGGTTTTGGCTGGAGACTGTCAGACGCTGAAGCAGCGACTCTGGTGACTTTCCTGCGTCAGGCATGGAACAACAATGCTGCCGCTGTTACCGCAGCCGATGTAGCCAATGTCCGTAAGGATATTCCGGCTGATGTACTGAATGCCAGCGCACCTTAACCGTCAGGTTAATGATGCTTAGCACTCAGTAGAAAGAGAAAGGCTCTGCTTTGGCAGGGCCTTTTTTATGGCCTGCAGTCAGGGCATACATTGCCCTGGATTATCTGGTGTGACTTTATCCGTTACTGACCAGCCCCTGTTTTTCTTTCAGGCTGGTAATCATCGGCGCCGGTTGGTTGGCCTTACGCTTTTTGCTCAGATAATCGCGGAATATACCGACGTCAATGGTTTCGCTGGCGGCCACTTCTATGGCCCGGCGCACAATTTTGTATTCGCCACAGTCCGGGCAATCAATGTGGGTGTAGTTGCCATCCGGTTCGATGGTCTGGCAGTCGCTGGAGCAAATCGGGCATTGCATAAACTTTCTTCCCTGTTGTTTTTGAGTGTGGGTAAACGGTTTTCGCGCATCTGAGCGCTGATACACCTTTCAGGCAGCGTCAGCCTGCAGGGTGGGCCATGGGGTTATGCTAACGGCTTGCTGATAATTGGCAATGCATAACAAGGTCATTGGCCGGCAGATGAATCCGGAGCGGAGAGAAAGATGCCCTGCGTTCAGTTATGGCGGGGATTGTCCGTAAAGCCGCTGTAAATCCGCGTCGGCGCAGTCATCTGCGGGGTATTATGTTTTAATACGCCCCTGTTTTTCTGATTTCATCCGTAAAAAGGCCATCGTTATGCAGGGCGCAGGTACGCAACCAACATCTTCAGTATTCAGCTGGCTTAAGGGTCTCAATGGTCAGATTCTGATTGCAGCCGTGGCCGGTATTCTGTTGGGGTACGGACTGAATTCATTAGCGGCCGATCATCCGCTGAAGACAGAGGTGCTTTACTGGGCTGGTATTGCCGGACGTTTCTTTATTGATCTGCTGAAGATGGTATTAATTCCGCTGATTTTTACCTCCATCGTCACGGGTATTGCCCATTTGCAGGCGCACAGTCAGGCAGGCAAAGTCTGGCGTTATGCGCTGGGCTTTTTTGCTTTATCCATGGTGTGTGCCATGGTGCTGTCATTATTGGTTACCGGCTGGTTTAAACCGGGTTCGGGTCTGGAGCTGGCGATGTTTCAGAGCAGCATGGATCAGATTCAGGCGAAGCAGATGAGTGGTGGCGAATTTTTAGCCCAGTTTTTACACAGTCTGTTTATGAATCCGTTCTCTGCCTTAGCGGATGGCAAAATTCTTTCTGTGGTGGTATTTGCGGTATTTCTTGGCATTGCCCTGGTAAAGGCGGCGTCTGTTGAGTCTGATTCCGGCGCCAGTAATAGTAACGGCAGCAGCAACTACAACAGCAAAGACAAAAGCGGCTATGTTCTGGCCCTGTTGCAGGAGTTTCTCGACCTGCTGATGCTGATCATCGGCTGGATTATGAAGCTCGCTCCTCTGGGGGTGTTCGCACTGTTAACCAAGCTGATGGCGACTCAGGATATGGCTTTGCTGGGCACCATGGGCGAATTTATTCTGCTGGTGTTTGCCATCACCATTATTCATGGTGCCATTGTGCTGCCAGGTCTGATGTATCTGTTTACCGGTAAGTCACCGTTATGGTTATGGCGCGGTGCCCGGCCGGCGATGATCACCGCCTTTGCCACCAGTTCCAGTGCCGCGACTCTGCCGTTAAGTATGCAGTGCAGCGAGCAGGCGCTGGGGGTTAAAAAAGACGTCGCCGGTTTTGTCCTGCCTGTCGGTGCCACCATGAATATGGATGGCACAGCTCTGTATGAGGCATCAGCGGCGTTGTTTATTGCCTATCTGATGGGCATGGATTTATCCATTGGCCAGCAGGTTATTGTGATGCTGACAGCCATGATTGCTTCTATGGGGGCGCCGGGTATTCCCAGTGCCGGCATGGTCACCATGGTGATGGTGCTGCAATCGGTCGGATTGCCGGCGGAAGCGATTGCCATTCTGCTGCCGATTGACCGTATCCTCGACACCATTCGCACCGCAGTGAATGTGGAAGGCGATATTGTCACCAGTGTGGTGGTGGATCATGCGGTGGCCCGGGACTGAGCCACTGCTTTTTGCTGGTCACCACTGCATTTTCTGGTCAGCAGCGTTTAATCAGACTGCCTTGAATTGCCGGGCGATCAATTCCTGAACGTTTTACTTTCTGACGTTTTACGGTCTTACGTCTTATTTTTTTAAATAGCCTCTCACGGTCTTTTTATTCAGCTCATGTACTTCGCGGTAGGCTTCCCACCAGTGCAGGGTATGGGCCGCTAATTCTTTGCTGATCATCTCTTCTGCGCTTTTCTTATCCAGTGAACCATCTACTGCTGCATTGATCATGCGTTGCAGATAGGCGGCATTGGCGTGGATAAAGTCTTTGCTGTAGCCACCGTGTCGTTGGGTATCCACGTCGCCATGGACGGTATAGATATGCTCAATATCCATCGCTGCCATGCGCTGATATTCTTCAATCTGAGTTTGCGCTGAGGCAACTTCAAAGCTGAAAAACCACACCGGATCTTCCAGCATGTCGGCCGCCAGCAGGGTTTTCTGCCCCGGCAGACAGGCGCAGATATGGCCGTGTTCATGGATAGCAAATTCATGCAGTTCAATCAGCGTGCTGCCACACCAGATATCCAGACGACCACTGAAACACACCGTGGGCAGAACGACCGGGAAGGGCGGTACACCGGGGGAGCCGAGCTCCAGTGATGAGCGGTTTTCCGCCATCAGCCGGCGCGTCATTGTGTGGGCGATGATGGTACAGTCGGAGTAGACATGGTTTTCGGCAATATGGTCTTCGTGCCAGTGGGTATTCACCAGCGTAAAGCGTTCAATGCCGTGTTCCCGGGTCATAAAGTCACGCACGTACTGACCGTGGCCGGCCAGGTTCATGCAGTCGATCATTACCGCTTCTTCGCCCTCATAGACCACAAACGCGCCGCCGCCGAGGCGCATATCAATGCTGGCATGCTGAGGATGGCGCCCCCAGTAAAAGAACAGCAGATTGTGCGCCAGAGGAATGGCTTCGATGTAGTTAAATTCCTGAGCTGAAGTGGATTCGTCAACTGACATAACGGGTTCCTGAGGGAAGACAAGAAGACACAACACAGCAGGCAGGATTGTACGCCGCTGGTGTGCTGTGAGAGGCATAATATACCGCAGCCACGGCGCAGAAAGCGCAGACCGTCAGAACATGGAGGAATTGGCACCAATGACGGCGGGCGGCGGATTCTGTACAATCCGCCACCATTATCTGTATTTGCACAGCGCTGGCGTCTGCCGGTGCTTATCCCCATGAGGTTTGAATATGTCCGAAGGCAAAACGTCCAGCGGCAAAGTCGGTTTTGTATCCCTTGGTTGTCCGAAAGCGCTGGTGGATTCCGAGAAGATCCTGACCCAGCTGCGCATGGATGGCTACGAAGTGGTCAACAGCTACGATAACGCTGACGTGGTGGTGGTGAACACCTGTGGTTTTATTGATGCGGCCAAGCAGGAATCGCTGGATGCCATCAAAGAAGCTATGACCGAGAACGGTAAGGTGATCGTCACCGGCTGTATGGGCAAAGGTAAAGATGCAGAGACCATCAAAGAGCTGAATCCCGGCATTCTGGCGGTAACCGGTCCACAGGCCTATGAAGAAGTAATGGGTGTGGTGCACGAGTGGGTTCCACCACTGGACCAGGAGCATAACCCCTTTATCGATCTGGTGCCTGTGCCGCCGGAAGGCGTGAAGCTGACGCCGCGCCATTATTCATACCTGAAGATTTCCGAAGGCTGTAACCACAGCTGTACCTTCTGCATCATCCCGGATATGCGTGGTAAGCACGTCAGCCGCCCGGTTGGTGATGTGCTGGATGAAGCCAAACGCTTAGTGGCCGCCGGCACCAAAGAGTTGCTGGTGATCTCGCAGGACACCTCAGCCTACGGTGTGGATACCAAATACCGTACCGGTTTCTGGGATGGCAAACCGGTAAAAACCAAACTCTACGATCTGTGCAAAGAACTGGGTGAGATGGGCGCCTGGGTACGTCTGCATTACGTTTACCCGTACCCGAGTGTGGACGATATTCTGCCGTTAATGGCGGAAGGTAAAATCCTGCCGTATCTGGATATCCCGTTCCAGCACGCCAGCCCACGTATTCTCAAGCTGATGAAGCGTCCGGCCCATGCCGAAAACACGCTGGAGCGTATCAAAAAATGGCGTGAAGCGGTGCCGCAACTGGTGATCCGCTCAACTTTCGTGGTGGGCTTCCCCGGTGAAACCGAAGAAGACTTCCAGCTGCTGCTCGACTGGCTGGAAGAAGCCGAACTCGACCGGGTTGGCTGCTTCAAATACAGCCCGGTAGAAGGCGCAAAAGCCAACGATCTGCCGGATCATGTACCGGAAGAAATCCAGCAGGAGCGCTTCGACCGCTTTATGCAGACCCAGCAGGACATCAGTGCGCGCAAACTGCAGCGTAAAATCGGTACCCGCATGACCGTACTGGTGGATGAAGTCGACGAAGAGGGCGCGGTTGCCCGTTCACCGGGGGATGCGCCAAACATCGATGGCATGGTGTATCTGAACGACTTCTTTGATTGCCAGCCAGGCGATTTCATCGAAGTAGAAATTGAACACGCTGATGAATATGACCTGTGGGGCTCCCCGGTCGCCTGATACGTGTTTTCCGTCGGGATACCTGCAGCGGTGTCCCGGCTTTGTATCCCTCTGCTGTTCTGATCCTCTTTCTGTTAATTCCCTGCATCCAATAAAGTTACCTAATCGGTACTTTATCGCATTAAATTTCAATAAAGACCCATAATAAGGACTTTATGGGCTCCTGATGATTCTGCTCTGTATGCGATCTTTGATCAGCTCGTGATTGATAATATTGCAATGTCTATTCGTCTTTTAATGTGCTTAAATTGATTCATTAAGTTAATTTTATGGATTTTAAGTCCGTATTTGGGGTCATTATGAATAGTTCTGGTCATTTCAGTGGCATGTCACCACAGGCCGTCTGTGGGGAGCTGGGGGAGCGCCTCAAGCAGGCCCGCTTAAACCGGGACCTTACCCAGAGCGAGGTCGCTGATATGGCGGGCATCAGCCGCAAGCTGGTGCTGAATGCCGAGAAAGGCAAAACTCAGCTGGAAGTGCTGGTGGCTATTCTGCAGGTGTTACAGCTCACGGATCAGCTTGATCAGTTTCTGCCGCCGCAGACGATGTCGCCACTGCAGCTGGCCAAATTGCAGGGTAAACGCCGTCAGCGGGCCTCCGGACAGCGCCGCCAGGGCGATCAGGTGACAGATCCGTCAGAGGACGATGAGACATGGTGATGGATGCTATCCGCGTGAATTATGCTGACGGGGATACCCTGCACGAGGTGGGCGCCGTCAGTTTTGACACCGCCAGCGGCATCGGCGCATTTGAATATCAGCCGTCTTTCATCCGTACCGGCATCGAGCTGGCACCGCTGACCATGCCGCTGTCTGGGCAGATATACAGATTTCCGGTACTGAACCCGGAAACCTTCAGAGGGCTGCCGGGGCTGATAGCGGACTCGCTGCCGGATGACTTCGGTAATGCGGTATTGAATGCCTGGGTTGCCAGTCGTGGTGGTCGGCCCGGGGACATCACGCCACTTCAGCGTCTGCAGTACACCGGAAAGCGGGGTATGGGCGCGCTGGAATTTGCGCCGGCTACCCGGCTGAAAAGCCTGAATGCGTCGCAGCATGTTGAAATTGAGTCTCTGGTTGCCGTGGCACAGGAAATTCTGGATCAGCGTAACGATTTTCAGGTATCGCTGAATCAGCGGCAGAGTGAAGATCAGCAAGCCATGATGGCACTGTTATCTGTCGGTATGAGTGCTGGTGGTGCGCGGCCCAAAGCTGTGCTGGCATTCAATCAGGATTTTACTCAGGCCCGCTCAGGGCAGACGGATGTGCCGGATGGTTTCGATCATTATCTGATGAAATTCGACGGCGTCAGTGAACATAACCAACATAAAGAAACCTTTGGTGATCCCATGGGGTACGGGGCGATGGAATACGTCTACGCTCTGATGGCCCGCTCCTGTGGTATCGATATGATGCCGTGTCATTTACTGCAGGAAGGTGATCGCCGTCATTTTCTGACCCGCCGCTTTGATCGGCTGGGTAACCGTAAAATTCATATGCAGACATTAAACGGCCTTGCCCATGTGGATTATAAAAAGCCGGGCAGTTTTTCTTACGCTGAATTATTTGCGGTGGCGCGTCAGTTAAAGCTGACAGCAACAGCAGCGGAGCAGATACTGAGGCGGATGGTGTTTAATATCGTTGCCCGCAATCATGATGATCATGCCAAAAACGTTGCCTTTCTGTATCAGGATAAAACCTGGTCTCTGGCACCCGCTTATGATCTTGCCTACAGCTATAAACCCGGCAGCCCATGGGTAAACAGTCACTGGATGAGCCTGAACGGAAAGCGTGATCATTTCACCCGGGAGGATATTTACTCATTGCAGAGTCTGAGCCCATTATTCAGTCGCAAAAAACTGAACGGGGTTATTGATGAGGTCTGTGACAGTGTCTCCCGCTGGCCAACATTGGCACAGGAACATGGTGTGCCGCTGTCGTTAGTGAAAGAAATTCAGGCTAATCTGCGCTTATCCCTATGACAAAACGTATCTTATTGTTGTCCGCCTATCGTTCTGACAGTCATGCCAGCTGGGTTAGCTGGCTGACGCAGAACCTCGAAGCCGACTGGCGCGTACTGGAATTACCCGGACGATATTTCCGCTGGCGCATCCGTGGTAATCCGCTGAGCTGGCTGGATGAACTGCCACAACAGCTTGATGGCTGGCAGCCCGATCGTATTCTGGCGACGTCTATGGTTGATATCGCCACCATCAAAGGCCTGATACCGGCGTTAGCCGCTGTGCCGGTCAGTTATTATTTCCACGAAAATCAGTTTGCCTATCCTCTGGGGGAAGGGCAGCACAGCTCGGTTGATCCGCAAATGGTTCAGCTGTATGGCGCTTTGAGTGCCGATGAGTGTCTGTTTAATTCGTATTTTAACCGGCAAACCTTTCTGTCCGGAGTCAGTCGGCTGTTGAAACAATTGCCGGATTGTAAGCCTGCAGATTTGCAGAAGCGTCTGTCAGCAAAAAGTGATCTGCTGCCGGTACCGGTAAAAACCATTGCTGGTGGAACAAAAACCCCCGGACTGATTGTCTGGAATCATCGCTGGGAATATGACAAAAAGCCGGAATTGTTTGTGGAATTTCTCAGAGAGCTAAGGAAAAGCGACTTTTCGTTTTCACTGGCGCTGCTGGGTGTCAGGGCGCAGAAAACACCAGCGGCTCTGGCGGCTGTGCGCGCAGCGTTTTCTGATCACATTCTGGTCGATGGAATGTTGCCGCGCCAGGAGTATGAAGCGTGGCTGGGACGCGCGGAATTTGTGGTCAGTACGGCGATTCATGAATTTCAGGGACTGTCGGTACTGGAAGCCGTCACGGCAGGTGCCATTCCGCTTGTTCCCGACGACTTATGCTATCGCGAACAGTATGCTGATATATGCCGTTATCCATCGGCCAATATGCAGGCGGCAGCCGCTCAGTTGCAGGCACTTTCTGGCCTGAAAATGAACAGCACAGAAATTATCAGTACAGAAATAAAAGGCACAGAAATAAAAGACGCGGAAATAAAAGACACGGAAATAAAAGACACGGAAATTAACAATGCCGCCGATCCAGCGGCGCAGTCCGTCAGCGTAATGAATTCAATCTGCCGGATGAGCTATGCGGAGCTGGCGGGAGAGGGTTGGCAACTCTGGTTAAACAGTATTTAAAGGTATTCATGCCGCGTTTGAATGCTGCGGCGGGATTGATTTTTACTGACGATCCAGCAGCTCCCGCAGAACGGTGACCAAATTCTGCAGGCTGGCTCCCAGCGCTTCTGTGCGGCAGGATGCTGATTCAATACGGTCTGTGGCATTGTTGGCCAGGGTACGCAGTTTTTCTTCCTGATCATCGTCCAGACCTAGGCCGGGCATCAGGTCGTCCTGAGCATTGATCATGTCGCGGATGGCATTCATCAGGTCGGTGGAGTAATCTCCGATATCTTTATTTGAACGTTCCACACATTCTTCTGCCAACTGAATGATGTCCTTCAGCATAGCGACACGCTGATGTTTCATCTCCAGGGTGTGACCGGCCTCAATCGCAGCCGCACGGTCGCTGGCCACATCCGCGATCATAACCAACAGATCTTTGAAGCGGCCGTAGCGGGTTTCTTCATCCACCGGCATATTTTTAATCAACATAACAACTTTATCGCTGTTGATCAGGGTACGGTTACCCATGTGGGTCATACGCTGGCCGGAAGACTGAAACCTGTCCATCAGTGAGGCTTCCATAGATCCTTTTTTACAACCGGAAAAGGTTTCTGTGCCGGCGCGGATCATGACACTGCAGGACAGATTAAAATAGCTGATCGAGTCCCGGATGGCATCAGCTAACGGCTGCTGCTTTTCGATCTGATGGACAGCACGCAGCAGCTGGATCAGTTTGCCTAACTCGCTGGAGTTGGTCATGGCTTCCATGGCGACTTTCACCGCGGATTGTGCCTGCTCCATACTGCGTTCTTTTTCTTTACGGTCGTGCAGTAATTTGTCAGCGCGGTGCAGGATCGAACGTCCATCACGTGGGTCGCTGATAAATTCATCGGCGCCTGCCTCATAGGCTGCAAGGCGGATTTCACTGCTGTTTGAAGCGGATAACAGAATCAGAGGAACGGAACTGTGCGCCGGATTTTTTTTCACTGCAGTGCAGACTTCATAGCCATCTTTTGGCGATGAAGCGGTTTCTTTATTGCGCAGGGCAACGCCAATAACGGCCAGGTCTGGCATGCGGCTGTTAAATTCAGCAAAGAATTCTTCGATGCTGTGTACACAGATGAGTTTGTACTTTTCTTTCAGCACCAGACTTATGGCATCAGAAGTCTCAGTGGAGTTGGTGGCAATCAGAATAGAGGCGTCAGTCATAAAGGTTAATCCTGCTCTTTTTCCTGAATGTCATGTAACAGGTCGTAGAGTGCTTCGAGAATATTGTTAAGGTTATTATTCAGACGGCTGGTATCGCGGGTGGTGTCTTCCAGCTTGTCTGTTGTGACGTTGGCAAGCCCCAGCAATTTCTTCTCCTGATCGTCTTCCAGGCCCAGATTAAACAGCATGCCTTCCAGCTGAATCAGCATGTCGCTCATGGTCTGGGTGACCACGTCGGAAAAGTTCTGAATTTCATTGCTGGTCTTTTCAATGTTCAGCTCGGCGAGGGCGATAATTTCTTTCAGGAAGCTCAGGCGCTGCTCGTGCATCATGGATTCGGCGAGGATGGATTTGGCCCGGTCGCTGGCAATATCGGCCAGTACCGCCAGATGGTCTTTCAGGCGACCGTAACGGGATTCATCGTCATAGGGCATGTTTTTAATCAGCATCACCACCGGACCACTGCGGATGATGGTACGTACGCCCATGTTGGTAATACGCTGTTCGGCCGTGCGGAATTTTTCCATCAGGCGCGCTTCCATCGAATCTTTGCTACAGCCGAGTAATGTGGCCGGAGCGGTATCAATCAGTACTGCTGTATTAAGACCAAATTGCGAGGCAACTGTCATAATCGAGGTACTCAGCTGCATCGCCGTGCGGATCGTCTGTACTTCTTTTACAAACTGAATAATCTGGCCCAGTTCACTGGAGCTGGTCATCGCTTCCATCGCGACTTTCATGGCATCCTGAGACTGTTTCTGTGCCTCTTTTTTCTCCAGGCTGCGCTGGATATGAAACTTAACTTTCTCCAGCAGGCTGTTGCCGTCGATGGGCTTGGTGAGAAAGTCATCAGCGCCGGCTTCAAAGCCTTGCAGGCGCTCTTCGGTGCTGTCTTTGGCGGAGACAAAGATCACCGGAATACCCCGGGTTTCCGGCTTTTTGCGAATATTGACGCAGACATCGTAGCCACTCATGCCGGGCATCGAAATATCCAGCAGAATAAGATCAGGGCGGGCATCAGACAGCATGTTGATGGCGTCTTCACCACACTCAGCTTCGGAAGTCTGATAGTCAGACTCCAGCAGTGTGCTCAACACAAGGCGGTTCTCGGGCGCATCATCAACAATCATGACGTGTGGAGCGGGCATCGGCAGGGCTCTCCTGGCTCAGCGAATCGTATGCTTTGATAACTTCAGTGTAGCCCTTCAGTGCATGTCTGCCGGGTTATTACTGTGTTCCGTCGTCAATAAAGTCTTTCACATATTGAAGGAATGTCTCTCCGGCTTCGCCGAGGCGGGTAACCAGCGACTGGCACAGAACTTCATTGTGCTTCAGTGAAGCCTCTTCCAGTTGATTGGCTACGCGGTACAGGGCTGTGGCTGCCAGATTGCTGCTGACGCCTTTCAGGCTATGGGCATAACTGTGTATTTCTTCAAAATCCAGTGCTTCCGTCGCTTTGCTGATTTCTGCCAGCCGGTCAGGAAATTCAGCACTGAACATGCCCAGCAACTGCCGCAGCAGCACGGAATCGCCCATCAGACGTTCCAGAGCACTGGCTTCGTCCCAGACTTCGTGTTCCTGTTCCGCGGGTTCGGCTTCTGGCTTTAGAACAGGCCTACCAGGCGCCTCATCCGGCAGCCAGCGGGTGAGGGTAGAGATCAGTTGCGCCGCCTGAATCGGCTTGGTCAGATAGTCATCCATGCCAGCCTCCAGACAACGCTCTCTGTCCCCTTGCATGGCGTTGGCGGTCATGGCAATCACCGGCAACTTAACGGCTTCTTCTCCGGCTTTGCCATTACGGATGGCGCGGGTTGCTTCAAAGCCATCCATTTCCGGCATCTGGCAGTCCATCAGCACGGCGGAAAACGGGCAGTCTGCCGGCATTTCTGCCAGTTGCTTCAGGGCTTCCAAACCATTGCTGGCAATATCGATGCGGTAACCTGCGCCTTTCAGAAGTTCGCTGGCAACCAGCTGGTTAATTTCATTATCTTCGACCAGCAGCAGGCGGTGTCCTGAGTGATGAACCGTTTCAGCTTCCTCGCCGTTGTCGGCGCTGTCTGCCATATCCAGCGTCATCAGATAATTATTGAAGGTTACGGGTTTAGGGAAATAAGCGGCAAACCCGGCCTGCTGCAGCCGTTTGGGTGTGGCGATGAAATCCATCGGTGTCATCAGCACAAAGCGTGTGAGGTTGTCCGGGTTTGCCTGTCTGAAGCTTGAAAGGGTGTTGATGATCTCATGCCCTTCCTGCAGCCCGAGATCCAGCAGAGCAATATCATAGTTGTCCTGCGACAGCGCTTTTTCCGCTTCAGCGGTATTGGCTGCCGAGGTAACTTTTGCGCCCCATAAAGCGAACTGGCGGGCAATACAGGCGCTGTGCAGACGGTTGTGATCTGCCACCAGAATGCGTTTACCGTTCACTGGCTGCGATGGGCGTGCCAGTGCTGACTCCGGCGCCGCATCAAGATAGACCCGGGCGGTGAAGGTGCTGCCTTTGCCTGGTTCGCTGGTCACTGAGATGTCGCCATCCATCAGACCACACAGCTGTTTCACAATGGCGAGACCGAGCCCGGTACCGCCATAGCGGCGGGTGGTCGAAGCATCGACCTGACTGAAGGCCTGGAACAGATTACCGATGGCCTCCTGCGGAATGCCAATACCTGAGTCTTCCACACTGGCCAACAGTTGCCAGCGATCCACAGATGCCGGGCGCAGGGCGAGGCTCAGCGTGATCTGGCCTTCACTGGTGAACTTAATGGCATTGCCCAGCAGGTTGGTCAGAATCTGGCGCAGTCGTCCGGCATCACCAATGACTTCACAGACAGGAACGTTATGGATATCCAGAATAAGATCCAGATGTTTAGCCTGTGCCAGCTGCGACATATTCTCGCTCAGGTCGCCGGCCATTTTCAGCAGGTCGAAGCGCAGCGGTTCGAGCTCCAGTTTGTTGGCTTCGATTTTGGAAAAATCGAGGATATCGTTGATCAGGCTGAGCAGGGCATTGGCACTGCTGGAGGCCAGATCAATGCGGTGTTTCTGTTCGCTGTTGAGCGGTGTGGCACGTAACAGATCGAGCATACCGATAACACCATTCATTGGTGTACGGATTTCGTGACTCATACTGGCAAGGAATTCGCCTTTGGCTTTTACCGCGCTCTCTGCCTGAGTTTTGGCTTCCAGCAGGGCTATTTCATCTTTCTTCTGTTGGGTGATATCGCGGTAGCTCCACACCCGGCCGCGCACAGCATTGTCGATCAGCATGGGCAGGGAAGTGCGTTCGAACACCCGGCCATCTTTGCAGACAAGCACATCAAACACGCCCTGATGCTGGGAGTTAAAGACTTCTTTCACCTGGCGGCGGGTACGTTCCGGATCGGCTAATTGCGGCAGAATTTCGTCTTCTACCAGCTTCGGATAATCGATACCGTACAGGTCTTCCTGGTCAATTAACCACAACTGGCGATACTGCGCATTCCAGCGGATGACGCGTTCGTGTTCGTCGGTAACCAGAATACCGTTGTCGGTGGATTCCAGAGTGGCTTCAAGTAGAGACAGCGTCTGCTGATTCTGCAGTTCTTTATTTTTGATGTCGGTAATTTCGTAGTTCACACCGACCAGTCGCGTGGCGCCGGTTTTGCTGTCATTGAGCACCAGTGCGGATGAGCGCACGTAACGGATTTCCCCGCTCAGCAGGCAGATACGGAAGTCGGTAAACAGGTTTTCGCCGGTATCGACGGAATGCTGAATAATTTCTTCTGTGCGTGGGCGGTCATCCGGGTGCACCATGGCTGTAATGGCGCGGCCATTGATGGATGTGGTTTCCGGTGGCAGGCCGTAAATACGGCACATCTGTTCATCCAGTCCAACGGTGTCGGTTTCCGGATAATATTCCCAGATGCCGATCTGTGCGGAATCTTTGGCCAGCTGCATACGGCGGTTAATTTCTTCCAGCCGTTCTTCTGCTTCTTTACGCTCAGTTATGTCAACGTGGGTACCTGTCATGCGCAGGGCACGGTGATTTTCATCCCATTCCACGACCCGGCCAGTATCCATTACCCAGACCCAATGGCCGTCTTTATGACGCATGCGGAATTCAAGCTCATAACGGTCGATTTCTCCGCGCCAGTGAGCGAACAGCATGTCTTCCGATTTTTTGAGGTCATCCGGATGAACGAATCTGAGCCAGGTATCGATCCCGGCCGGAGTCAGCTCTTTGAGGGTATAGCCAAGAATTTCTGCCCAGCGTTCGTTGAATACGGCGCTGCCATCCGTGATGTTCCAGTCCCATAATCCGACGGACGTGGATTCCACAATGAGGTTAAACCGTTCATTCTGCTCGTTGGCAATTTTTTCTGCGCGGACCCGGGCATCGATATCACGCATGGAGCCGTTCAGGCGGATGCATTTGCCATCGCGGAAATCTGCGCTGCCCTGCATAGCAACCCAGATTTCCTGGCCACTGGCCGTGATCATTAAACCGGTTTCTTCCCAGGCGTCACCCTTCTCTGCACATTGCTGAATCAACTCGATAATTTTGTCGCGATATTTGCCCGCCTTATGGAAGGATATGGCTTTTTCCCGGTCGATAACGGTATCCTGCGGCAAATCGAGGATTTCATACATCATGGGCGACCAGTACACAGACTGATCCGTCATATCCATCGACCACACGCCAATACGGCCGATCTCGCTCATGCGCTCCAGCAATATCTGCTGCTGATTGATATCTTCCTGTTTGCGGGCGTTTTCCCGTTCGTTGCTGATCCACTTGGTGATCAGTTCAATAAGATTTTTATCGTGTTCGGTAAAGGGCCTGCGGCGCGGGCGCGTGCTGATGAAGCTGACAAAGGATTCACTGCCAGGCTGTTTGGCGATCATGCCGATGGCCGATTTAATTTTGCGGCCCGGCAACAACGGCAGATGCAGAGCTTCAGACTCTGACTGCTCCTCGTACATCATGGCTTCACGTGTATTGATATCCGGTTTCAGCAGACAGGCGGATGCGTCGAATACGCTGCCAGGGACGATTTCGTTGCCGGGACTGACGGCGTAATGGATGATCTGATCATTGCCGCTCTTTTCTGATACAAAACCATAGGGTGCTTCAAAAATGCGGCAGCCAAGCTTCAGAATGCGGTTAACTTTGGCATCAACGGAGTCGTTGGATGAGGAAATATCATTCAGCTGCTGCAGTACTTCAAACATGCGGCGCTGTTCTGTGATGTCGGTACGGATGGCAATGTAGTGACTGCCGTCAGCGTCATTCACTGGCACGATGGTGGTATTTACCCAGTAAATATGGCCATCTTTGGCGCGGTTACAGAAGTCCCCGTGCCACACTTTGCCATTTTTTAACGTGTTGTACATGACCGAGTAATAGGCTTCGTCGTGGAAGCCGGATTTCAGCAGACGGTGGTTATTGCCTATCAGCTCCTCCGGTTCGTACCCACTGATGTCACAAAAACGCTGGTTCACATAGGTGATGGTTCCGAACTTGTCGGTGATCGCCACAATGGCATGCTGATCCAGTGCGAACTTCTGGTCCTGCAATGCGTGCAGGGCTTTCTGGGTCTGGTAGTGGCTCTCTTCCAGAGACTGATTCAGAGCCTGACGGGTCTGTGTCATGTGCATCAGACTTTCCGCCAGCTGGTTGATTTCGCGGATACTGGTGGTCGGTAACTCCTCACGGTGAATGCTCATGGAATGGTTGCGGGTGACCCGGCGGATCAGCCCGTTGAGCTGCACCATGGGCGATGACAGATAACGTGCGGTAAGAACTGCTGCAATGAACACCATGATGGCAAGAATGCTGCCGACCAGAATCAGGTTGGGCAGCACATTGTCCAGCGCACTTTTCAGGGTAGAAACTGGCAGTTCACTGACGATATACCAGTTCTGTCCCGGCAGGCTTACTTCGTGTGCGACCCCAAGAACATCAATACCATCCGGCGCCTGATAAAAATTTACTTTGCCCAGCTGATGCGGCGTCAGAGTAAATTTCTGTTGGCCGCTGATCGACGAGCCGAAGGTGACCGTTGTGCCAAATGACGCTGTCATCGTCCGGCCGCGGCGGTCAAGCAGGTAGTAGCGGTTGGTGTCCAGCTCGGCTTTTTTGGTCAGCTCCTGCAAACGCTCAGTATTCAGCTGAAACACCAGAACACCAGCCAGCGTATCCTGATCTGTCAGTGGGGAACTGATCCATAAGCTGCTTTGGCCGCCAGACGGGGGGTAGGGTTCAATTTCTGAGATGGCCTGAGATTCAGTGGTCAGGGTGTGCTGTACGGTTTCCCCCAGACGGCTGTCAGCATAAGGACCATCCAGCAGACTGGTGCCGAGGTCGTTTTCTTCAGTGGCGCTGTACAGTATGTTACCAGCCGGATCGACCAGCATAATGTCGTACAGATCTTTGTATGTGCCAGTCAGTTTCCGGATGTCGTTTTGATAGGGCTCAATCAGACTGCGCCATGTGGGGCTGAGTACATAGTTTTGTGATGTTTTTGATGAGGACTTCAGCGCTGCCGACAGTTTTTGAATCAGCGCAGTAAAGTGACCGCGCTCACTGTGGTAGCTGATGTCCATCAGTCTGTGCTTCAGCCAGGTATCCAGAGCCTGCCGTTCGATCTGAGAGGCATTGGTCAGCTGGATCTCTGACAGTTTGTAGAGGTTGGTCTCACTGTCACGCAGAATCTGAGCGGCCAGCAGTATGAGCGGCACCAGTGCCACAATCAGCATGGGGATGAAGATGCGTACACGCAGGGAGCGTTCTCTGGCTTTGTTCGATGTTGCTGAATAGGGGCCTGATGCTTGAGGGGTCATACTGTACTTCCGCTGATACCTGCGTTCAGCTTAGCAGCAGATGGCGGTTATGACAGATAAGTCAGGCGGGTTTGACGGCCTGCGTCACGATCGTCGCAATCGTATGAGGGCAGGGCTGCAGCCAGCGACACCACAGTGTCAGTGGTTCGGGCGTACTGAAAAGTCAGGCGCTCAGATCCGGATAATCCGGCTACTTTTCAGTGGCAATATAGGGCTCTGTTCTGCTTTCGTCCCACTGTGCATCCAGCTCGGGTGCCCGCTCTGCACGCAGTGCAACCCAGGCGGAGACGTCTTTACGCCATTCTTCCACCGGACGGATCATAGGGGCAGCCATGGTTTTGGCTTCGGTACCGCGGCTGGCGTAGACCAGAATATCGTTAACTTTGTAGGCTCTGAGACGCATAGTCATTGTTCAGTTGATGATATCGGGCGCTGTTATAGCAGAAAGCAGCGCCGGGGTCATCGCCCCGGTCGCTGGTCATTGCGGTGTTATTGCTGGGTCTCTAGCCAGTCTCTGAAACGCTGACGGTCTTCCGGTGTGGATGCCTGCCACAGAGCCTGCAGAGATTCGACCACATCGGTATCAGCAGCGGTGGTAATCACCGGACCTTTGATTTCGTGGCCTTTTACTTCACCTTTGGCCGACGCCAGGCGCACGTCCGGCGCCAGTACCCATTGCTGTGCTTCACGGCGGCTTTGCGGCGTGGTCAGATCAATACGGTATTCGGTACCGGCGGCAAAATCGCTGCGGATTTCGATGGCCTCGGATTTGATGATGTAGCCAGATTCATCCATGGTGTTCCAGTTTTCCACATATTGCACCAGCAGAGTATGAATACCGGGTGCCATGCGCACGTGGTAGTTACCACGATACAGTGACGGTGCATTCACTTCCCGGGTATCCACAGCAATCACTTTAATGCTGGAGGGGACTGTGACTTTTACCTCGCCGGAACCCACATCGACAGGCTTTTGTTCAAAGACACTGCAGCCGGTGGCAAACAAGGCGGAAAAAACGCATAAAAATAAAAAACGCAAAGAAGAATAACGAGTCATACGGGACTCCAGAAATACTCGCCGGAAAGAAAAAAGCCCGCCCAGTGGGCGGGCTCTGGTCATCATATCAGACCAGACATCCTGTAGCGCCGAAGGAACCCGGCGCGCTCAGGATGTCGGAGGTGACGTCTGAGAAATCAGAAGTCGTAACGTACACCCAGCTGAGTTTCAGACATAGTGCTGGAGAACTCATTGCCGGCAGCAGAAGTCGCTACACGGGTGTCATCCATGTCCAGTGCTTCGTAAGAAGCCCATACACGGTAGTTTTTCGCCAGGAAGCGCACGTACTCAACTTTGTAAGAGTAAGTGTCGCCATCGATATCACCGCTGCAGCTGTCCAGCGCTACACGGCCATGAACCATGTTGCTGCCGAATTTGTAGCCAGCGTAGATGCCCTGATCCGCTACGTTAGAACCAGTACAGCTTGTAACACCACGGCCACCGTCGTTACCGGTTACAACAACGTTACCGGAGAAGTTGCCGTAAGCGTCCATGTCTTTGGATGCCTGGTGGTAGTATGCAGACAGAGCAAATGCGTCAGTTACATCGTACCAAACACGTGCGCCGTACATTTCACCAGTGTTATCGCCGGACTCATCTTTTACGTAAGCCAGTGCAACTTTGGCCGGGCCAAAGTTGTATTGACCACCGACAGAGTAATCGTCGATATCGTCGCCGTCCTGACCTTCAGTACGCATGGAAACACCCACACTGAAGTTTTCGCCGTTGTAGTAGTACTGAGTCAGATCGTCTTTACGGGTAGTACCCAGACGAACGGAATCGTTCGCATCAGAGAAGTATGGACCACGAACATATTTGTGCCACAGGGTAGTCTGGGAGCCGTAGTAAACTTCACCGAAAGCGCCTTTCAGACCAACGTAGCCCAGACGCAGGGTAGCCTGACCTTTCTGGTTCAGGGTTACGCCTTCGTCGTCTACCAGACCGTATTCGACAACACCAACGCCAGTTAAACCATTACCCAGATCAGTGCTGGCTTTTACGCCGATACGGCTGGCGTAATCGCGACCCTGCAGACCATCGTTTGGCACGCCAGCGTCGGCGTTGTCCAGACCGAGACGAATGCTACCGTAAAAATCTGTGGTAGTCGTTTCAGCATGTGCAGCGGCGGCGGCACGGCCAGTGCCAAAGCGGATGGAATAGCTACAAATTTCATAAAGCTGTCCTGTGTGTTGTGTTTACAGTTTTTGGTTTTTTATAGTTCGTTAGATTTAATGGCAGCGTCGATCAGATCGGCACCGATTTCATCTTCGAACATTTTCCAGACGGGCTTCATTGAATTGATCCACTGCTGACGTTCTTCAGCAGAGATTTCAATGATTTCCGTTTTGCCGGAATCGATAATACGTTGACGGTCTTCCAGATCCTGTTTGGCCGCGATGTCGTTACCATAGGCAATGGCTTCGTCCATGGACTGCTTCAGGGTTTCACGGATGTCGTCTGGCAGGCCGTACCAGAATTCAGCGGAGGTCACTACCAGGTAGTCCAGCAGACCGTGATTGGTTTCAGTTACGTAATCCTGCACTTCAAAAAACTTGGAAGCGTAAGTGTTTGACCATGGGCTTTCCTGACCGTCGATGGCACGGGTCTGCAACAGGGTAAATACTTCAGAGAAAGGCTTTTTCAGCGGAATGGCGTGTACCGCTTCGTACTGCGCCTGCAGAACGTCAGAAGTCATGATGCGGAATTTTTTACCGGCAATGTCAGCTGGCACACGGATAGGATCGTTAGAAGACAGTTGCTTCATACCATTGTGCAGGTAACCCAGACCTACCAGCATTTTGCTGGTCATGGAGCTCAGCAGTTTCTGGCCTTCAGGACTTTTCTGGAAACGGTCAACCGCTGCCATGTCGTTGAACAGGAACGGCAGATCGAACACCTGCAGCTGAGAGTTGTATTTCTGGAACTTAGACAGTGCCGGAGCAGCGATTTCTACGTCACCCAGTTGCAGAGCCTGCAGAACAGATGCGTCAGTGTACAGCTGGGAGTTAGGGTAAACCTTAACTTCAACTTTACCTGGCAGACGTGCTTCAGCCAGCTCTTTAAATTTCAGAGCCATCTGACCTTTCGGGGTGTTTTCTGCCACAACGTGGGACAGTTTGATTTCGATTGGGCGTGCTTCTGCGGTGAATGCTGCCAGCAGGGTTGCAGCGACCATCAGTATGGTAGTCAGACCTTTCATCGTATTTCTCTCTCTTATTATGAGTTGAGGTTAATGTGCAGCTGCAGTTGAGCAAGCCGTGTGCCATGCTGCTGTGAACAAGGCCGATAAATTCGCCAACTCCCGGTTTTCCGGGGATTGCTTGCCGTGCTTTTCAGACCAAAGTCGCAGATCATGTCCTGATATACTCTCCGCAGCCGCTATCCAGAATAGGTCGCCATGGGTGGGATTCCACCCAATGAAAATGAATGATGGGTGACTTTCGTCAAATCAGAAAACGACTACCGGTATTTCTGATATAAATAGCAACTACTCTCAGCGGAAACGCCGTTTTCTGCTGAGATCTACTGAACAGTAACGATAAACTGACTAATAAATAGTCCGGTGACAGACGAACAGGTTATTGAGCGGATGCAAAATACCGAAAACATTACAGCGCAGGCAACAACAGAAGACGCAACAGGCTTTTCAGTCAGAGCGACAATTCTGATTTGCATTTTATGGCTTGCCGGTTTTTTGCTGGTGATGATGATCAGTTCTGAGCGGCTGCGTGATGACGTTTTAGCCAGGCTGGAAGCCGGTGCCATGCAGATGCGTGAGACAATCAATGCCGAACTTGGGCCGTATGAAAATATCGCCTCCGGTATTGCCCGCATGCGTACCGTAAAAGATGCTTTAAATGGTAAGCAGGATGGCGAATCCCTGAAGCGTTTTTTACAGCGTGCCAATGAAGATATGAAAACCGAAGCCCTGATTGTTATTTCGCCAAGTGGCTTTCCGGTGGCCGCCAGTAAGGATTTTGGCTTTGATTTTGAACACCGTGATTTCTCATTCCGTCCGTATTTTCAGCAGGCCATGCTGGGTGAACGTGGTCATTATTACGCCAGTGGATTTATCACAGGTGAGCGTGGGTATTTTTTTTCCGCACCGGTTTATGACAACGGCAATATCATCGGAGTGGTCGTTGTTAAGGCGAATCTGGAACCTATTCTTTACCGTATAAAAGAATACGCATCTGATTATATGATTGTTGGTTACGACGGTGTTGTGTTTGCCGCTTCACGTGGGGAATGGGTGTACAACACGCTGTATCCGCTGGCTGAAACCCAGCGTCTGGCTATTCATGAATCCCGCCGTTATCCACGCACATCGCTGGTCAGTTTATCGACCGAATCCCTCGACAGTATTTTTCACAGTGATCAGGTAGTACTGAATTCCACCGGTTTAGCCAATCGCTATTTTGCCCGGCGCACGCGTTTACCCGATCTTGGCTGGCACATTTTTGCCCTGGTGCCATCCAGCGTTTTATTTCAGGACGTTGCCGTCTATCTGCTGTACTACACACTGGCGTTTGCCTTGCTCTTTCTGCTCTGGCTGTATCAGCGTAAACGTACCGAAGTACAGCGGCATGTAGCGGTACTGAATTCCGAACTGGAGCGGCGTGTGGCACTGCTGACCAGTGAGCTGAAAGAATCCAATGAAGAGCTGCAGGAACTGGTGGATCATTACCGTACGACGCAGGAACAGCTCACGGAAACCCGGGGGCAGCTGGTACAGACCGCCAAGCTGGCCGTATTAGGGGAAATGTCAGCAGGTATTAATCATGAGCTGAGTCAGCCGCTGCTGGCGCTGAATACCTATATCGAAAACAGTCAGCGTCTGCTGGATAAAGGCCAGTATGAAAAAGTCAGTGCGAATCTGGGAGAACTGCAGCAGGTGGTGGGCAACATGCGGGATATTGTGTCGCGTTTTAAAGTGTTTGCCCGCCGCACACCACCAGAGCCACGTCCGTTCGGTCTGCAGGAAGTGCTGAGCGGTACACGGGTCATTATGACCCCATTATTGAAAAAGTCGGCGCTGGATTTCCGTATCCGTCCGCAGCCGGATATTCCGGAATTGTTTGGCGATCCGGTGCAGGTGCAGCAGGTACTGGTGAACCTGGTCACCAACGCTGCCGATGCGCTGGAAGAAGAAGCCAACGGCTGGATCGCCATGGATATCCGTGCCGCGACAGACGAAGTGGAAATATTGGTTACAGACTCTGGCCCGGGAATTGCTGAAGAATTGCGCGATAAAATTTTTGAGCCCTTTTTTACTACCAAGGCAAGAGGTCTTGGCTTAGGGCTGGCGCTGTCGCGCCGCATTATTGAAACGTTGGGCGGTAGCCTCACTCTGAAGGAAACCGCTGCAGGTGGCACCTGCTTTGTACTGACATTACCTGTTTATAGACACGGAGAGACTGCATGACTCTGGTGCTGATCGTCGACGACGAAGAGAGTGTATGCCGGGCGCTGGCCCAGACACTGGAAATTGAGGATTTTGAAGTCCTGACGGCGACCAATGGCCGTGATGCACTGCGTCACATCGAATACAGCTGGCCGGGCATTGTAATTACCGATATCAACATGCCGGTGATGGATGGCATGGAGTTGCTGCGCGAAATACACACCATAGATCAGGACCTGCCGGTCACTATGCTTACGGGTCATGGCGATATTTCTGTGGCCGTGGACGCTATGCGCGCCGGTGCTTACGATTTTCTGGAAAAGCCATTTCCTACCGATCAGCTGCTGGAAGTCGTGCAGCGCGCCAGTGAAAAGCGTGCGCTGACACTGGAAAACCGTCGCCTGCGGCAGGAAGTGGAAGTGCAGTCACGCCCGGGACCGCGGATCATAGGTAACCATGCAGAGATGAAAAAACTGCGCGGTACTCTGGATCACATCAAAGATACGCCGGCGGATGTACTGATTCACGGTGAAACCGGTTGTGGTAAGGAACTGGTTGCGCGTTATCTGCATGCTCACAGTCAGCGTCACGAAGAGCCGTTTGTGGCCATTAACTGCGGTGCGATTCCGGAAAGTCTGATTGAAAGCGAGCTGTTCGGTCATCAGGCCGGTGCCTTTACCGGCGCCGGTAAAAAACGGGTGGGGAAATTCCAGCACGCCAATGGCGGTACTCTGTTTCTCGATGAAATCGAAAGTATGCCAATGGTGCTGCAGATCAAAATGCTGCGGGTGCTGGAAGAACGTAAGGTTGAACCGCTGGGTGGCAATGAGCAGATTCCACTGGATATTCGGGTAGTCGCGGCCACCAAAACCGATCTGAAAGAACTGAGTGAGAAGGGCGAATTCCGCCTCGATCTCTATTACCGTCTGAACGTGGTACAGGTGCATATTCCGCCGTTACGCGAGCGCCGTGATGATATTCCACTGCTGTTTGAACACTTCCTGTGGGCGGCGTCCAACCGTTATGGGTCGGAAATGAAACCTTTAACCTCCGGCCAGCGTCAGGCGCTGCTCAGTCATGACTGGCCGGGCAACGTGCGGGAGCTGCGTAATCTGGCGGAGTGTTTCGTTCTGTTGGGTGGCGAGCGGGCTTTTGAAAGTATGCTCAATGGCGATGGTTCGGCAGACAGTGGCCGTATTTCGCTGGCCGAACAGGTAGCCCGTTACGAAGAAACCCTGTTACGTGAGGTTCTGACCCGTCATCAGGGACGCCTGAAAGAAGTTCAGGAAGAAATGATGCTGGGGCGTAAAACCCTGTATGAAAAAATGAAAAAATACGGTCTGGATAAACAGGCCTTTAAACACATCGACTGATATTTTTATCAATCGATGGGCTTACTCTTCCGGGAAACAGTCGCCCGACTGTTTCCCTAATTTCCTTTTCTTTTCGCTGTTGGGTGGAGATCCACCCAATGTTAACTAAGATTTTTCTGCTTACCCTCTGCGTCTTAACGTTAATTGTTACGCTGTCTTTTACTTTGGTCGTAGAAGCACTTTGTGTCTTCTGCGTGGTTACGCGGTTTACACACTTTTGTTGCGAAATTTTTCCTGAATAATCCGACGGTTATTAAGAATTGGCACCCGGATTGCTCTTAAGGCAGCTCAACAGGTTGCAAACTGTTTGCTGATTTATTTCTCAGCGCCAGTTGCAATCTATGCCTGCTGCATTTGGGTCATGTACCCGGATCGACTCGGGCGGATACGTAACAGGTCTCGCTGCAATTAGTGAGAGGCCCTAATACAACAATAACGGTGGCTTACCATGATCAGAAAAATAAACCGGCTGGAGGACATTATCATCGGCAAATTGCTGGTGGTTGTGACACTTATCGTGTTCGCAGAAGTCATAGCCCGCTTTGTCTTCAATACAGGGATTCATTGGGCGCAGGAAGCGACACTTTTGCTCAGTGCCTGGATGGTGCTGCTGGGATGCGCATGGGCCGTGCGCGAAAAATCTCATATCTGTGTCGACGCTATGCTCGACCGTCTGCCAACGGGTATCCGCCGTTACGTGGTACTGTTTTCTATTGGTGTCGCTCTGGTGTACGCCGGGATGTTCGGCTACAGCTCGTGGATTTATGTTTCCAAGCTGAAAATGATCGGCATTCCGCTGGAAGATATTGATCTTCCTAAATGGGTAGCGACATCCGGTCTGCTGTTTGGCTTCGGTATGCTGACGATTCGTCTGCTGGAGCTGGCGTGGGAAGTGTGGAAGGGCGATGCCGACAGTTTCCATAAACACCGCGAAGTAGACTTTGACGAAAAAGAACTCAGTGAAGATAAAGGAGGTAACGCGTAATGGTGGCCCTGACTTTATTCCTGCTGTTGTTCCTGTGTATGGCGATCGGTCTGCCGATTGCGTTTGCACTGGGTTTCTCATCGATCACTGCCATCCTGTTGTTTACCAACGACTCCATGGCATCGATTTCTCTGAAACTGTTTGAAGCGGTTTCTGAGCATTACACTCTGCTGGCGATTCCGTTCTTTATTCTGTCGTCTGCTTTCCTGTCATCCGGTGGTGTTGCCCGCCGTATGATTGATTTTGCCGTTGCCTGTATTGGCCACGTGCGTGGCGGTCTGGCTATGGCCTCGGTTCTGGCCTGTATGCTGTTTGCTGCTGTTTCCGGTTCGTCTCCGGCGACCGTGGCAGCGGTTGGCTCTATCGTTCTGGCCGGTATGGTGCGTGCGGGTTACCCGCTGTCCTTTGCTGCCGGTGCGGTATCGACTGCCGGTACTCTGGGTATTCTGATTCCGCCATCCATTGTGATGCTGGTTTACTCTGCCGCGACCGAAGTGTCTGCCAGCCGTATGTTTATGGCCGGTTTTGTACCAGGTATTCTGATCGGTCTGATTCTGATGGTGACCATTTATATCGTTGCCCGTCGTAAGAATCTGCCGGCTGAGCCTTTTGCTGGTCTGGGCAAAATTCTGAGCACAGGCTTTGCTGCATCCGGTGGTCTGCTGCTGATTATTCTGGTTCTGGGTACTATTTATGGTGGTGTTGCCAGCCCGACTGAAGCAGCGGCTGTGGCTGCAGTGTATGGCTTCTTTGTGGCCATGTGGGGTTACCGCGATGTGGGTCCATTAAAAGGTCAGCCATGGCGTAAAGAAGGTGAGAACCTGATTGCTGCGACCGTCCGTAATATCGTGTTGCTGTTCAGCGGTACTGTGCGCTCCGTGTACAACCCGGAAATCGCCAATATCGTTCGTGAAGCGGCCCGTGTCAGTGTGACTCTGCTGTTTATTATTGCCAACGCCATGCTGTTTGCTCACGTGCTGACGTCAGAACAGATTCCGCACTCACTGGCCTCCACCATTGTGGAATGGGGTCTGCCAGCCTGGGGCTTCCTGATCGTGATGAACATTCTGCTGCTGATGGCCGGTAACTTTATGGAGCCGTCTGCCATTCTGCTGATCATGGCGCCGATTCTGTTGCCAATTGCTATGCAGCTGGGTATTGATCCGATTCACCTCGGTATCATCATGGTCGTGAACATGGAACTGGGTATGCTGACACCGCCGGTGGGGCTGAACCTGTTCGTAACCGCGGGTATTACAGGTAAGAGCATTGGCTGGGCCATCAAAGCCTGTCTGCCATGGCTGCTGCTGATGTTGGTGTGTCTGGTGGTCATTACCTTTGTGCCGCAGATCAGTCTGTGGCTGCCGGAATACCTGGATTCCATTAAGTAAGCTTCATGCAAGCTATAAGAGTGTTAAGCAGCTGCACTGCAGCTGCTTAACACTTAAGAATTTCACTCTTGCTGGAACGGATGCCAGCCAAGGCTTTGTCCCAGACAAAGCCGATCACTCTCCTTGTTCATCGTCCTCTGCTGAAGGATCGGGCGATGTGACAGATCTTGCCGGCCTCTGTTTCATACCTTTGTTTCATGCCGGTTTTTTTATGCCTGCTGTTTTTTGCTGGCAGTTACCTGATGTTAAATTTTATTCGCGGTGAAAGGGCGTAAGTTCTGAGGCATCGCCAAAGTAGGCTTCCACGTGCTCCTGTTCCTGCTGAGCAAATTCCTTGATGGCCTGCTGGAACTCCGGCTGTCGCAGCTGGTGAAAGCTGTGGGTGAAAACCGGCTCAAATCCCCGGCTGATTTTATGTTCGCCCTGAGTGCCGGGGTCAAAGCGTTTAAGATTATTTTCGATACAGAATTCAATGCCCTGGTAATAGCAGGTTTCAAAGTGCAGGGCGTCGAATTCCACCGTGCAGCCCCAGTAACGGCCGTACAGGGTTTCGCTGTCGTAAAAGTAAAGTGCAGCAGCGACAGGCTGCTTCTGCTCATGCCCAGAGCTCTGATGAAAGGCGCTGACCAGCAGGATTTTGTCGGCCATGGTGGCCAGTAACTGGCGGAAAAATGCGCGGTTTAAATAAGGTGTTGATGCCCGTTGCCGGTAGGTGTTGCGGTAACAGCGGTAGAAGAACTCAATATCCTCTTCGCTGATCTGCTCACCGGTTTTACGCTCCAGCGTCAGCCCCTGTTCGGCAATGCGTTTACGCTCTTTGCGTACCGATTTACGTTTGCGGCTGACAAAATGCTCCAGGTAGTGATCGAAGCTGGTGTAGTCGCGGTTAAACCAATGAAACTGGCAGCCTGTGCGTTTAACCAGATTGGGTTGAGCGGCAAGTTCTGAGGTGGTTGCCGGATCGGTAAAATTCAGGTGCCAGCCGGACATTTCCTGCTGATTAATGTATTCCTGCACCCAGCTGGCGGCTTTCAACAGATCCTGAGGCTGGCCAAGCAATCTTGGGCCGCTGGCCGGCGTGAAGGGCATGGCCCACAGCAGCTTGGGATAATATTCCAGACCGTAGCGATGGTAGGCATCGGCCCAGCTCCAGTCGAACACGTATTCGGCGTAACTGTGCTGTTTCAGGTAAGCAGGAACGATCAGGCTGTAGTTGTTGTCCGTCAGATAACAGGGTTGCCAGCCACTGGCGTGATCAGCAGCCGCACTGATGCAGCCTGAATCCTCCAGAGCGCTGAGAAAGCGATAATCAAGAAACGGGTAGCCTGCCGGTATGATGTCCTGATACAGAGCGTTCCACGCCGCTTCCGGTATGTCGTAAATGCTGTGACAGACCTCAAAATTACTCATATTGGTGCCCCGGTTTCACTGATTCTGCTGTCTTATGACCAAGGTAAAGACCAACTGAACACTACGTAAAAATGGTGACCCGGATCGTATCCCGGCCTATCATTGAAACAATACAGATGTAGCGGAGAGAATTATGTTCCAACTCGACGAGCGCTTACAGTCAGATACTACCTTTATTGGTCGCCTGCCATTGTGTCAGGTGTTACTGATGAACGACAGCCGTTATCCATGGGTCATTCTGGTACCGGCGCGCATAGACGCCAAAGAAATTTATCACCTGTCAGAAGATGACCGCATCCAGCTGATGAAAGAATCCAGCTGGGTTCTGGAAAAAATGGCTGATCATTTTTCCGCCAAATCCATGAACGTGGCTTCGCTGGGTAATGTCGTCGCACAGCTGCACATTCACCATATCGCCCGTTATGCCGACGATCCCGCATGGCCAGGCCCGGTGTGGGGACACAGCCCGGCGGTACCTTATACCTCAGAAGAACTGGAAGCCCGGGCACACGAACTGAAAAACTTACTGGGTGATCAGTTTGTCGCCGATATGGACGGCGAAGACGACGCAGAAAATCACATTTACTGGTAAGGAGACATCATGCAGGTTATCCGCCGATACATGCACAATGGCTTACGCAATTTTAATTATCTGATTGGTTGCGAAGAAACCCGTCAGGCCATTGCACTGGATCCGTTAGATGGTGAGCAGATGGTCGCCCTGGCAGAAGAGCAGGGGTATCAGATAAAACTTATCATCAATACCCACGAACATCATGACCACATTGGTGGCAACCCTGCAGTGCAGGCGGCCACTGGCGCACCTGTGTGGGCACATAAAAATGCCATGGGAAAAATCCCCAATCAGGCCCACGGTCTGGTGGCAGGCGATGTGGTGGAACTGGGTACTATCCGTCTGAAAGTGCTGTTTACGCCGGGCCACACGGCTGTGCATTTATGTCTGCTGGCTGACGCCTCAGAAACCGACCCTGTACCACTGCTGTTTTCCGGTGATACGTTATTTAACGCCTGTGCCGGTAACTGCCGCAACGGCGGTAATGTCGACGATATGTACGAAACTTTTGTGTCACAGCTGCAGCCGTTACCGGACGAAACCCTGCTGTATCCCGGCCATGACTATATGCAGAATAACCTGAACTTTGCCCGCACGCGCGAACCGGGTAACAGTATGGTCGGGTACTGGCTGGATCAGATTCAGGCTAACGAGCCGGATGAAATGCCGGTCATGACCCTGGGCCAGGAGCGCGAATACAATCCGTTTCTGCGTCTGCACAGTGATGAAGTGCGCCAGAATCTTAAACAGGAATTTCCTGATCTGGGTGAGGGCGACCGTGACGTGTTCCGCGCGTTACGCAGCCTTCGCGATCAGTGGTAGCAGACGGTATTTTTTTCAAACAGAACGGGCTGAATCAAACGTCAGCCCGGCTTCTTTTTTGCCTGTCTTCTGTTCTTCTTGCCTTCCGTTCACTGGCTTTCTGCTTTTCCGCTTTTAGTTCTTCCTTCTGGCTTCCAGCTTTCCGTTCGTCCAGCATTTTTGTTCTTCCTGCTTTTGGGTGGCGGCCAGCCAGTCTTTACAGTAGTTGTTTGATACGTGACTGTAAATGTGGAATTACCTCAGCTTCAAACCACGGATTCTTTTTCAGCCAGATCTGATTTCTTGGCGAAGGGTGGGGTAAAGCAAAATACTCTGGCGGGAAATCACGCCAGTTTTTCACCCGTTCCGTCAGGGTTTTAACATCGTCCTTCAGGTAATAGTTCTGCGCGTACTGGCCGATTAATAACGTCAGTTCTATATCCGGCATCTGCTCTTTTAAAGGCTGGTGCCACTGTGGCGCACATTCCGCGCGTGGCGGCAGATCGCCACTTTTGCCTTTGCCCGGGTAGCAAAATCCCATGGGCATGATGGCAATCCTGGAGGCATCATAAAATGTCTTATCATCAACCCCCATCCACTGACGCAGGCGTTTGCCACTGGCGTCATCCCAGGGGATACCGGAGGCATGTACTTTAGTCCCCGGCGCCTGACCAATAATCAGAATACGCGCTGTTTGGCTGATACGTACCACCGGGCGAGGGCCCAGCGGCAGGTGATCAGCACAGCAGGTGCATGTCTGTATTTCAGACAGTAGCGGGATAAGGTCGTTTGGCATCAACAGAGCTTAACTAAATTGCAGCCAATAAAAAACGGCCTGTTGCAGAGCAAGCAGGCCGTTTCTGAATAACTGACTGAGTCAGGCTTACATAGCCATGTCTTTCAGTTTTTTCAGAGGCAGAACTTTTACACGGGTAGAAGCAGGCTTGGCTGCAACATCCATGGTTTCACCAGGACGGAATGGGTTTGGCACGTTTTTACGGGCTTTCTGAGCTGGTTTCTTGATGGTCTTGATTTTCAGCAGACCTGGCAGGGTGAATTCACCAACAGCACGTTTTTTGATGTGACGCTCGATCAGTACAGACAGCTCGTCCATAACAGCGTTCACGTCTTTACGGGTCAGACCAGTGTTCTCAACAATCTCGTTAACGATCTGAGTCTTGGAGTACTTGTCAGAGATAGCTGTGGTTTTACGTGCTGGAGCAGCTTTGGCGGCAGCAGCTTTAGGGGCGGCTGCTTTTTTAGGAGCAGCTGCTTTCTTAGCTGGTGCTTTTGCTTTAGCGGCTGCTGTTGTTTTAGCCGGTGCTTTTTTAGCTGGGGCTTTCTTTGCTGCTACTGCTTTTTTGGCAGGTGCTTTACGTGCGGCCATATTTGGATCCTTATGATGGTAGTAGTTCCGGTCTGCTTATCTCGTGCGAGGGCTTCTGCTCCCTCTGAAATAAAAGGACCTGTCGATTTTTAAGTAAAAAAATACCACTGGCAAGCGTTTTACCCCTGTTTTTAGGGGTTTTTTGTAAAAAAAATGATTTAGGCATGAAATGACGGGCTGCACTCCGGGCTGCCCGCAGTTTTGGCTGGTTTTCGTACTGCCAGAGCCGACATTTGATTGGCAGATTACGCCAGTGAGGGCTGCTTCCGGCCGACAGGATTGGCGGATCATCTTGTGCAGAAGTGAGTGCGGATTGCAACCGCTGACGAGCAGCGACAATTGTCAGAACTCAATTTGCCGTGCAATGGCGACAGCAGGAGAGGGGCAAAGAGCCGGTTAAACGAGTCGAGCACCACACCTGGCGGAATAAGCAGACGGAACCGTCAGCTAACAGATCCGGCAAAGCGTTTGTCATACGCTGCCATTCCGCAGCGGCGTATCTCGTAAGGGCCTTCTGCGGACTCAGCAAAGACTCTGCTGGTGCGCGACATTCTGTTACTGAGCAGGCTGTGACAGACCAGGCAGTGACAGAGCAGGGGGAAGGCTTTGGATGCAGTTGATGGCTGTTTATGCCGTCTTTCTATGCCGTCATCGCCGCTTGGCTATCCCGTTACGGAATGGTTGCCTGTTAGCTGTTAAAGGGAATCAGGGGAGCACAGGTCAGGATGACATGCGCCGGGATGACAGATACCAGAGCTGTAGCTGTCACAGGTCCTTATCGCTTGAGGCCCCGCGCCGGACTGATTGCTGTCTGCCTGCAGATCTGTGCTCAGCTCCCGGTGTCGGGCAAGCGGTCATGAATTTGCTATGAAATTCACCATATCAGGGGTTTTGGGGGCTGGCTGAGGTATCGGATGGGCAGTGAAATCCGCTATACTACCCGCCTTTTTATATCCGGCCGTTTCTCAGCGGGCTTCTGTAACAGGAAGAGACTGAGCACAGGCCCTCAACGACAAGAGATGCAGGACCAGGCAATGCGCACGCACTATTGTGGTGATATCAACGAAACTCTGATCGATCAAACCGTAACCTTCTGTGGCTGGGTGCATCGTCGCCGTGACCACGGTGGCGTAATCTTCCTCGACGTCCGTGACCGTGAAGGTCTGGTTCAGGTGGTTTTTGACCCTGACACCGTCGATGCTTTCAATACCGCTGACAGCGTGCGTTCTGAGTTTGTGGTTCAGATCTCTGGTCGTGTACGTGGTCGTCCGGAAGGCACTACCAATCCGAACATGAAAACGGGTCTGATTGAGGTGCTGGGCAAGGAAATCACTATCCTGAACAAAGCTGCGACGCCTCCGTTCCCGCTGGATGGTTACAGCGATGTGGGCGAAGACGTGCGTCTGAAGTACCGTTACATGGATATGCGTCGTCCGGAAATGCAGGACAAGCTGCGCTTCCGCTCCAAAGTAACCACCGGCATCCGTAACTACATGGATGAGCACGGCTTCCTGGATATCGAAACTCCGATCCTGACCCGTGCTACGCCAGAAGGCGCCCGTGACTATCTGGTACCAAGCCGTACTCACGAAGGTTCTTTCTTCGCGCTGCCACAGTCGCCACAGCTGTTCAAACAGCTGCTGATGGTTTCCGGTTTCGACCGTTACTACCAGATCGCTAAATGTTTCCGCGATGAAGACCTGCGTGCCGACCGTCAGCCTGAGTTTACTCAGATTGATATCGAGGCATCCTTCATCGACGAAGAACAGATCATGGGTCTGACTCAAGACATGATCAAAGGCATCTTCCAGAAAGAACTGGGCGTGGACCTTGGTGACTTCCCGCGCATGCCGTTCTCTGAAGCCATGAGCAAATACGGTTCTGATAAGCCGGATATGCGTATCCCGATGGAAATCGTCGACGTTGAAGAATTCCTGCAGGATATCGATTTCAAAGTATTTGCTGCTCCGGCAAAAGATCCTAAGTGCCGCGTTGCTGCACTGAAAGTACCGGGCGGCGCTGAGCTGTCACGTAAACAGATCGACGAATACACCAAGTTTGTTGGGATCTACGGCGCCAAAGGTCTGGCATGGATCAAAGTCAACGAACTGGAAAAAGGCGTTGAAGGTCTGCAGTCTCCGATCATCAAGTTTATCGGCGACGACAACACCATGAAGATCATGGAAAAACTCGACGCGAAAAACGGCGACATCGTGTTCTTCGGCGCAGACAAAACCAAAGTGGTTTGTGAAGCACTGGGCGCACTGCGTTGCAAAGTCGCTGAAGACCTGAACATGTACACCAGCGAATGGGCTGCTCTGTGGGTTGTTGATTTCCCGATGTTCGAAGAGAACGACGACGGTTCCATTTCTGCTCTGCACCATCCGTTCACAGCACCAAGCTGCTCACCGGAAGAACTGAAAGCCAACCCGCTGGAAGCTCTGTCACGTGCCTATGACATGGTACTGAACGGTGTGGAACTGGGTGGCGGTTCTATCCGTATTCACGATCAGTCTATGCAGGAAACTGTATTCGAAGTGCTGGGTATTTCTGAAGAAGAACAGCGTGAAAAATTCGGCTTCCTGCTGGATGCACTGAAATTCGGTGCGCCACCACACGGTGGTCTGGCATTCGGTCTGGATCGTCTGATCATGCTGATGACTGGCGCTAACTCTATTCGTGAAGTGATTGCCTTCCCGAAAACTCAGTCGGCAGCCTGTGTGATGACTCAGGCACCGGGTGTGGTAAGTACCGCACAGCTGCGTGATCTGCACATCAAGCTGCGTGAAAAACCTAAAGCTGAATAAGCTGCTGGTTTTATCATGCTGAAAGAACGGGAGCTCTGGCTCCCGTTTTTTATGCGAAAAATAAGGAGAACATGCTGTTATGACTCAACTGACCAACGCTAATCCGGCACTGTTATCACTGACGGAAATTGCCAGCGATGCTCACGCCCGTATTCAGCAGGATTTTGCCGACATTAACCCGGTCATCGGTGTGATGCAGGGCATGCGCAAAATGGGTATTCCGGCGGATGTTATGAGTGTCGATTGCCTGCGCAGCAAAAAACGCATTCTGATCGTACTGCATGATGAACATGCGGGCATTATTCAGTACCAGTACACCTTTACCGATCAGGACCCGGGCGACGATTATCAGGCGATTCAGACCAGCGACTTCAGCAGTGATACTCTGTATCAGTGGATCGCTGACTATTTCCGCGACTGATATTTATGATGGATTTTGAATACGCAGAAACCCTGAAACAGGACTTTGCCGTAGTAGGCGAGTTCTACCGTCTGCGTATTCAACAGCAAACGTTCCTCTGTCGCCGCCGGGCAGAAATTTATCGGGTTACGGCAGAAAAGGGAGACGATCTGTCTACGCCGGATGCCGTCGCCATTCTGATGAATCCGGGCAGTGCCCGTCTTGCTGAGCAGTTAACCGGCGCTGATTTCCCCGAAACTGAGCATGCTGGTTTGCTCTCGTTACAACAAACCAGGCTACAACAAAACAGGTTACAACAAACCAGGCTGCAAAAGCTGAATCCGGATAATACCCAATATCAGTTAATGCGGCTGATGCGGGAAATGGGTTGGCGTCATCTGCGGCTGATTAATCTATCGGATCTGTGTGACGCCAACAGTCAGTCCTTTGCGCAATTATTCCGCCTGGTCGGTGAGCTGGATGGCACTCATCCTGACTCGCTGCTGCACCCACTAAGAAAACGTGAAATGCAGAAGCTGTTGAAGGCGGGTGTTCGTCTTGTTGCATGGGGCTCGAATGCGGTGCTGAAAAATCATGCGCAGTTGTGCCTGCAACAGGTACGGCGTTGTCAGGGACTGGCGCTGGAATATCCCTGGTACCGGTTCGCCAGCCCATATCGTAAAGATCAGAAGCTGAGCTGGTTGCAGGGAATGAAGGATCTGTTAACGGCGAATAACTGATTTCACCCTGAAACCAAAGCCATGAGGTAAAAGGAGAGGCATTAATTTCCGGACGCTGCAGGCAGCGCCCGGTTATAAAAGTCTGAAAAGCGGGTTGTAAAGGGCCGCTTGCAGAAGAAAGCTGAGGAACTCAGCTGTGGTATTGCTTATCCAGCTCAGCCATTTGTTGGTCTTTGTTTTCCCAGATCTCAGTCACCCAATCCTGTACAGCTTTTTTCAGCTGCGGATCGTTCTGGTAATCACCGTGGGCAAATTCAGCAGGAATGGCCTGCTCCTGTACCCGCACAACACAACGCTTAAAAGCGCCACACATCATGTCCCAGAAAGTTGGGATGCCATCCGGGTAGTAAATGGTAACGTTAGTCAGAGCGCTGAATTTATCCCCCAGTGCCTGAATGGCGAAAGCCAGACCACCGGCTTTCGGTTTCAGCAGATACGCAAAAGGTGACTGCTGCTGATCGTGTTTTGCCTGGGTAAAACGCGTGCCTTCGAGAAAATTCATCACCGCAGTCGGTACGCGCGAGAATTTCTCACAGGCTTTCTGCGTTTCTTTCATATCGTCACCGGCTTTTTCCGGATGCTTGGCGAGAAATTCTTTCGAATAGCGGCGCATAAACGGAAAATCCAGCGCCCACCAGGCCTGACCCACAATAGGAATGTAGGACAGTTCTTTTTTGATGAAGAACTTCAGCAGCGGCACTTTGCGGTGATACAGCTTATACAGCACAAAAATATCCACCCAGCTCTGGTGGTTGGCATTAATCAGATACCAGTCTTTTTTGCCTAAGCGGTTCAGGCCGTCGATATCCCACTGCACTTTGTAGATGTGGTTGATCCACCACATGATGCCACCAAGCCAGACGCTGGCGATCGAGGTGATCACCGGGTTGGCGGTTTTTTCAGCAATGCGTGCCGGCAGCAGCAGGCGAAGAATAATAAAGGTGTAGAGGAATACGCCCCAGAACAGGGTATTCAGCAGCAGGGCGAGGGAACTGATAACTCCCAGAAATTGTGAGCCCTTCAATTCGGTCGGCTTTGTCACAAGAGTGTCTCGCAGAATTCAAAAACAACAGAGATAGTAGAGAATGCCTATATCAGCAGCAACTTATAAGCGGACTAAATTACTGACTGTCAGGAATAAGTAAAATTCCGTAGGGTAAAATACCAGATTCTGATGATAATTCTATTACATCGCGCTGACGGCAGTCGATTCAGGCCATTATTGCCGTCAACCGCCCCAGCGGATTGACGGGAATTGCGCACGCATCCGGGCATAAGCTTTCGGTTGTCTTATTCGCCGTTTATGATGGAAGCTGATTTTTCGCGTGTTTCAGCGTTTTTTGCAACAGATTAAAGGGGATTTTTGTGATTCAGACATGGCTGGATGCTTACTACGACATTAAACCAGACGCCGGTGACATCGGGCAGCGTATTGCGTTTGGTACTTCCGGGCACCGCGGTTCTTCGGTGAAATCCACATTCAATGAGCTGCATATCCTTGCTATCGCACAGGCTGTTGCCGATTACCGTAAGCAGGCAGGCATCAGCGGGCCTCTGTTTCTGGGTAAAGATACCCATGCGCTGTCCGCCCCTGCGTGGGAAAGCTGTCTGCAGGTGTTGGTAGCAAACGGTGTTGATGTACGCATCGCCAAAGATGATGTGGTGACGGCAACCCCTCTGGTCAGTCGTGCGATTCTGAAATTTAACAGCGATGGCCCGGCCGCGGTGGCCGATGGCGTGATTATTACGCCGTCCCACAATCCGCCGGAAGACGGCGGCATTAAGTACAACGCGACCGATGGCGGCCCGGCAGATGCCGACGTTACCGGCTGGGTTGAAAATAAAGCCAATGAATATCTGCAGAACGGCTGTGCAGACGTTCCACGCGTGACGCTGGATGAAGCCCGTGCCAAAGCGGTGGAATACGATTTCGTCGGTGAATACGTCAGTGCGTTGGCAACGGTGGTGGATCTCGATGCCATCCGTAACAGCTCACTGAAACTGGGTGCAGACCCGCTGGGCGGTACCTCTCTGCCGGTGTGGCAGAAACTGGCAGAAGACACAGCGCTGAACATCAGCCTGGTGAATGAAACCATCGACCCCGAATTTGCGTTTATGCCACCGGATCACGATGGTCGTATCCGTATGGATTGCTCCAGTACCGCCGCCATGGCGAATCTGCTGAAAATCCGTGACCAGTTTGATCTGGCCTTCGGTAACGATCCGGACGCTGACCGTCATGGTATCGTCGATGCCGCCGGCCTGATGAATCCTAACCACTATCTGTGCGTATGCGTGGATTACTTACTCAGCCACAGACCACAGTGGAGCGAATCGCTGAAGATCGGTAAAACTCTGGTCACCTCATCCATGATGGATCGCGTGGTGGCCGATAACAGCCGCGATCTGTATGAAGTACCGGTAGGCTTTAAATGGTTCGTAAAAGGCCTGCACGATGGCTCACTGGCGTTTGGCGGTGAAGAAAGTGCCGGGGCCAGTTTTCTGACCTTTGATGGCAAAGCGTGGAGCACCGATAAAGACGGTATTCTGCTGTGTTTACTGGCGGCAGAAATAACCGCCGTTACCGGGCTGAAACCCTCAGAATATTATGCGCAGCTTACGGAAAAACACGGCACGCCGGTTTATCGCCGTATTGATTCACCAGCCACCCGTGAACAAAAAGCTGCGTTTAAAGGCTTAACCGCTGAGCAGATTACCGACGACACGCTGGCTGGTTCGGCGATCACCGGCATTCATACCACAGCGCCTGGCAATGGCGCAGGTATCGGCGGTATTAAAGTCTGTACCGACGATGGCTGGTTTGCCGCGCGTCCGAGTGGCACGGAAGATATTTATAAAATTTACGCAGAAAGCTTTAAAGGTGAAGATCATCTGCAATTGCTGATCGAAGAAGCCAAGGCTTTGTTGGGGCGGGTTTTATAAGTTCTGAAAATAAATAACCGACGTAAGTCGGTTACTGTCCCATGATCTAAAGCAGATCTTTTTGTAAGCGGCATTTGATTCCGCTCGCCCTTATGCCTCCTGGGGGAACTTACCGAGCGTCGGACCGCCCCCAGGCCGGCAAGGCGCCCCCCAGCTTTTCGCTTTTTGGAGCGTCACCCTCATTCTCTCGATTTTTACTGGCCGCGCGCC
>MDSZ01070545.1_pt1 | contig 111999 bp, 95 predicted proteins | sample 811201 | NCBI WGS metagenome assembly MDSZ01 (sample SAMN05326647, study PRJNA326480) | marine metagenome | isolation source: seawater | place: Indian Ocean: North | collected 2010
AGAACGCCTTCTTCCTACACGCGGCATGGCTGGTTCAGAGTTGCCTCCATTGGCCAATATTCCTTACTGCTGCCTCCCGTAGGAGTCTGGGCCGTGTCTCAGTCCCAGTGTGGGGGATCATCCTCTCAGACCCCCTATAGATCGTCGACTTGGTGAGCCATTACCTCACCAACTATCTAATCTAACGCGGGCTAATCCTTGGGCGATAAATCTTTGGACCGGAGTCATTATGAGGTATTAGCGCAAATTTCTCTACGTTATTCCTCACCCAAGGGCATATTCCCACGCGTTACGCACCCGTGCGCCACTAACCAAAAGGTTCGTTCGACTTGCATGTGTTAGGCCTGCCGCCAGCGTTCGTTCTGAGCCAGGATCAAACTCTTAAGTTTGAATCCATCAATCACTCAAAAAAGAATTTTTGGTAATTTGAAGTATAGTTTACTTCAAAAGACCTGCTTGCTTTATGCTGCTTTATATAGTGCGAACACCATATAAAGACTTTAATAAATTATACCTAAGTATAATTTGTGCGTCATGAAAGATACACGCATTTTGGCTAAACAGTCTTTATCAGTTTGTTTTATGTATCCAATACATTGTCACCCGAGGGTAACCACAAACACTGCCGCCTGCGTATTTCTTCCTTCCATATCAACGATGTACAAGAACCGGTACCGTTTACAGACATTACAAAATGGCCTTCGCGGTACAAAGGCTGTTTTCACAGCACTAATTTCTAAAGAGGGCACATATAATCATCAAACCATATCTGCCGTCAAGAACAATATTTAAAAATATTTAAATTTTTATATTGCCACGATTTTTTGGGTCACTGTTTCGTTTCAGTGTGCGCTTGTTTTTGGTCACTGCTGCGCTTCAGTGAGGGGGGTTATAACTCGCCCCAGCAGAACTGTCAAACATCTTTTTACATTTTTTGATATTTTTTTTGCTTTTTTTAATCTCTGTCAAAAACTTTCCTGACTAAACGGCACTCACAAACATTTTACAGACTTTTCTCAATTTCAAATCTATGAGGATCGAAGGGCTTTGCATCTGGATCCGCAGGCTTAAAATGGTTTTCAATATTCCATTTGGTATAAGTGTGCGTATCACCTTCCGCCGTTTCTATGACATATACGTCAAATCCTGTATTTTCTTGCTTTTCACAGCCTCTAACTGTCCACCCCAGAGGATTCAATCCATATCCGATATGTTGAGGACTTTTACAATCAATTGCCTCACCAACTTTAAATTTATAATAACCATTTCCCTTGTACCACTGATTACCAAGAGTAACGTCTTGAGCAATGACCCGCGGCAAACGAGCAGCGAAAAAAGCAGCCGCCTTTGTAAAAGGCTTAGTAATTGAGTTCATATGCATTTCTGTTTTCCTCTATTAACACAGATAAACCGCCTTTTACCATAACACTAATTTCTGTGTCAAATATGTCCCATGTCATATATAGATTACAAAAGCCCCGCCTCGCGCAGGTCTTTTTCCATTTCAGGTGGCGGAGGCTCATCCATTGCCATAATGCGGCCAATATCGGGCGGCGCGTTCTCTGCCTCAAGATAACGCCAGCCCTGAAACGGTTTTTTACGAACAGGTTCAACCCGAATGAGCTCCGGGCTGCATAATATAAGATAAGACGGCTTTTCATCCGCCCCGGACTCATAAGGAACAACCGCAAGCACATTTTGCCGAACCCGTATTTGCTTTTTTATAATCCAGAATAAAGACCCGCCATCCAGCAAAGCCTCTTCCCGCGCAGGCTTCCTGCTTGTCCAGACCGGGTAAACCAGCTCTCCCTCATGCTCCATCCAGCGGGTTTTTTGCCGCTGGGAAAACTCAAAAAGATCCTGCACCTTTAAGGCGGGCTTTAACAAATGAATCGTCATACATATATAAGTGGGTAAGCCCGGGCATAATGTCAATATAAGGGGGAATAAAGCGCGGAAACGCCCCGCAAAATTTGCGCTGCAACACAGTTCACCACTATATAAAGGCGTTTTTAAATTGTATTACGCTATAAATAATGTAGTATTAGTCATAGCCCACGGAGAAACAATAACAATATTGAGGGCATAAGTCATACTACCTATCACGGCTTTATTCATACACATCATAGCATCAGTCTGTCTTTTGTTATGGGGTCTAAAAATGGTGCGCCGCGGATTTCTCCGCGGTTTTGGCGCTTATCTGAAGCGCATTATATCCTTGGGCACAAAGAACCGTTTTATCTCATTTGCCTCCGGTATCTTTGTGACCTTCTTCCTGCAAAGCTCCACGGCCACAATCCTGTTGATATCCTCCTTCGCTAAAAATGGATTAATTGCAGGAGCCGCAGCCATTGCCGTTGTTATCGGCGCAGATGTCAGCACAACACTTGTGGCGCGGGTTCTGGTCCTTGATCTATCGCTGCTATCGCCCATCCTTATTATATGTGGCTTTGCCTTTTATTCGGAAAAATCCGGCGGGCAGCGCAATCAGATATCAACCATCCTGATTGGTCTCGGTTTGATGCTACTATCGTTGACCCTGCTGCGGGAAAGCATTACACCCCTTACCCATTCAGAAACATTACCCTTTATTCTGGCGCCGCTGCAAAACGACGCTCTGGTCGCCATTCTGGCGGCGGCCGTTATTACCTGGCTGATGCATTCATCACTGGCGGCGGTTTTGTTTTTTGCCTCCCTGTCCACCAGCAGCGCGGTCACGCTGGACCTTGGGTTTTATCTGATACTGGGTGCCAATCTTGGCGGGGCCATCATCCCTTATGTTTTGATGTTAAAAGAATCAAACGCCCATGTGCGCCAGATTACGGCCGCCAACCTGATCATGCGGATCAGCATCATTTTGGCCCTACTGCCATTTGCGGACCTGATAGTCGGCATCATGCAAACATTGGGGACCGCCCCTGAGATTGCCCTTGTTAACCTGCATATCGCCTTCAACATTTTATTGGCACTCATTTATATGCCCCTCGTCTCGGTTTTGGCGAAGGTCACGGCAAAAATTATCCCGGATAAGTTACATGAAAATGACGACCACAGCCCGGTCTTTCTAGATGAAAAAGCCCTGGACACCCCCGTGATTGCATTGGCCGGCGCAGCAAGAGAAACCCTGCGCATGGCTGAATTCGTCGAAAGCATGCTGCAGGAAACCATCGAAACATTTCAAAAAAACGACAATACCCTGATTAAAAAAATCCGGGAAACCGATGATACGGTTGACAAGATCTACAACAATATAAAGATATATATGACCAATCTAAGCCGTGAGGGGCTGGATACGGACGAGGCCAATCGTTATGTGCAAATCCTGACCTTCTCCACCAATCTGGAATATGTCGGCGACATCATTGATAAAAACCTGATGGAGCTGGCCGAGAAGAAGATCAAAAAACACGATAATTTTTCAGATGAAGGCATGGCTGAAATCGTCAATTTCCACCGCATTGTGCTGGAAAACATGCAACTGGCGCAAAACATCTTCATGCTTCAGGATACGGCCTTGGCACGCCAGCTGGTTGAAGAAAAAAAATCAGTCCGAAAAGCCGTACGCAAAAGTTCAGACAAGCATTTCCAGCGCCTGACAGACGGAAAGGCCAGCTCTCTGGCCACCAGTTCCCTGCATCTTGATATTATCCGCGATCTACGCCGTATCAACACCTATATGACCGCGGTTGCCTATAATATTATTGAACAGGATAAAAAACGCGAAAAAGATAAAAAGAAGAAGAAAAAGGCCCAACAGGAAATCTAGAGCCCAAGCCCCGGTGTATTTTGGGATGTTTTGGCGTATTTTCATGTTGATAGTCTGGATAATGCATTTCAATGTCCCAACCGGGGCGATATAATTGTTATCAGTATTTCAACCAATGCAATTTCATGTTTTATCGAACACTCACCCTGACATTCATATCATTGATCTTTTCAATTTGCGCTTCCCTGACGGCAAATGCGCAAAACAATACGCCATATTATCAGGCATCAGTTTGGGACCGCGCCCCCAGCAAAATCAGGCATTTCACAACCGGCGGCGATCCACATAATCAGCGCAACACCAATCCCGACAGCCCCGCGCCGTATGAAAGCCCCAGCGGTACCGAGTTATACCGCCAGGCCATATCACAGGCCGAATTGTTGGATGCGCAAGGGCGCACACATCACCTGTTCTTTCAACCGCCCAGCCAGCAGCGCGTGGCCGAAACCAGCTCCGCGCTGGAAAAAATGTACAAAGAACGCGTGGTCAATGACCTGCAGCAATTCGGCTATGACCTGTTTGGCATCCCGACCCGTGAAACAGAAACCTTTCTATCCAGCCTTGGCCGCGACAGCTATTCTATCCCGACCGGGGCGGTGGCCGATGACTTTATTCTGGATATCGGCGACCAACTGGAGGTCGTTTTCACCGGCCAGCGCAGCGACCGCAACATCTATAACATCAACACGCAAGGGCAGTTATTAATAAAAGACTTCCCCCCCATTCCGGCGGCGGGGCGCTCCATCGGGCAGGTGCGCATCTCGGTTGAGGCCGCGGCGCGTAATCTGCACAACACTCAGGCCTATATCTCCCTGGCCTCGGTTCGGCAAATTGGCGTTCTGGTTGTTGGTCATGTGCGCAAGCCGGGCCGAAAAAACCTGACCGTGTTTCACACTGTTCTAGATGCCCTCATGGAAACCGGCGGCGTTAAAAAAACAGGATCATTACGGCAGATCAAACTGGTGCGCGACGGGCGCAGCCAGCTCATCGACATCTACAGCCTGCTGATGTATGGCGCCACCAACGCCGATATGCAACTGCGCGACGGGGACCGCATCATCATTCCGCCAATCGGCCCCACCATTGCCGTAACGGGAGAGGTCAAAAGGCCCGGAATTTTTGAAATTTTACCGCGGCTGAAAGGCATGCGCCACCAATCCGAAAACGCCTCTGAAAAGCTCAGCCTGAATGATGCGCTCGATCTAGCGGGCGGCGTTCTAGTCTCCGGCCAAAACCGGTTCCTAAAAATCAGCAATGCCGCAAATGGTCAGGAACAGGTCAGTGAAATTCACGATGCGTTTGCCCATCATTTTGGTGACGGATCCATCTTAATGGTATCCAAAGGCAAGGAAAAACGGGCGGGCATGGTTGAACTGGTCGGGCATACACGCAAGGCCGGCATTCACGCCCTTAGTGAGGCCCCTGCTCTTGGTCATCTGCTGTCCGATCACAATGTTCTGGGGGATGATATCTATCCCCTAATCGGTGTCATTGAACGGTACAACCCCGAACAGCTTTCGCGGCAATATATCGACTTCCCGCTAAAACTGGTTATGTCCGGCGATTATGACCGCAAACTTCAAGAAGACGACGTGGTTCACCTTTTTTCCAATGCGCAGATCCGCGCCCTGGCGCAGGATAAAAACCGCCACCGGCAAAACCGGGGCCAGTCAGAAACCACGCATCAGGATAACGCCTTTATCATGGCGTCCTATCGCGGGAACGGAAAGCGAAACGAGAACGGCAATGGCAGCGGCAATGGCGGACGCGCATCAACCGAGCAAGGGTCGGCCTATACCGATGCCTCCACGATAAACAACACCATTGATGATGAAGTACTGGCCACTTTTTTAAAGGAAAGGGCCGTATTTGTGCGCGGCGCTGTGCGTCAACCGGGGCTGTATCCTGTCGCCACCGGCGCCACACTAGACAGCGTTCTGGCCGTTGCGGGCGGTCTGGCCCTGGAGGCGAACGTCAATAACATTGAAGTCACATCCAATATGCAAGGGGAACACCTGCAAAAAAACCGCCGCATCGGTACGCGGCGCATCCATGTAAATGTCCGCGAAACAAATCCGAAAGATATACAAATCGGCCCCGGCGATTCCATCCGCGTCAATCAGAAATTCGACAAAATTAGCGATAAAAGTGTCTTGATTATTGGCGAGGTACAAAACCCCGGCCGGTATGATCTAATTCCCGGCGATAAAGTATCTGACCTGCTGCAACGTGCGGGCGGGCTGACCCGCCAAGCCTATCCGGCCGGGGCCATCTTTAGCCGCGAATCCGAACGCCGGTCAGAAGAAGCCCGATACCGCGCCGCGGCCAGAGATTTAGAACGGGCGCTGGCGATTTCCCTTGAAAAGAACGATAGCAAATCCCCCAACGCCACGCAGGTAGCAATGGCCCGCGACCTGGCCGAAGAACTGCGATCCGTGGAGGCTGTGGGGCGCATTACGGTTGAAACCGACCCCGGCATTTTAACCAGCCAGCCCGAGGTCGATATGTTACTGGAATCAGGCGATCGTATTTTCATACCAAAACGCCCAATGAGCGTGCGCGTCAGCGGCGAAATTCTGTCACCGGCCAGCCTACAGTTCCGCGAACGCAAAAAACTGCTGGATTATATCCATGAGGCCGGCGGCTTTACCTATCATGCCGATAAAGACCGCACCTTTGTGCTTTATCCGGACGGCAGCGCGCAGCCTTTACAAGTCAGCAGCTGGAACCAGCGCGCAACCTTTATTCCACCGGGATCCACTATCGTGGTTCCGCGTGACCCCAAACCATTTGATTTTATCGAAAGCGCAAAAGACATCAGCCAGATTTTAAGCAATCTGGCCGTTACAGCCATTTTTCTGGATGATGTCAGGGACGATTAATTGACATATCTTACAAATTGAATTGGTCTACACTTGGGCGGCTATCATCGTGACCGACCGTATATTCATTGCCCGGTACGGCGTTACGGCTTGTTGTATCAACCTGCTGTGATCTGGCCTGACGGAAAGCATCGCTTACGCCATTTTCAGAAATCGCATCAAACCCAACATAAAAGCTATTGCCATTACCGCCTTCGATAAAATATCCGACCGGATTTGTATTCGAACCATCCATATCAAAATCGGGTTCCCCGACAACGCGCACGTCAAATTCATCGCCAAAAAAGGCGCGCAGCTCTTCGGCGGTGTTCACATCCGTCGAAATCTCTTCAAAACGGGTCGCATCACCCGGCCCCCGCACGCCATAGATTGAGAAACTCTCTCCGCCCGCAAAATCAGGAAAACGGAACATAAGCTGATTATCGCTGCCATGTGCTTCCACCGGGGCGCCTGCCTCCTCTGGCACCGCCAGCTTCACATGAACAGGCGCGCCATAATCATAAACATCATGGCGCAGGACTTCATAAAATCCATTTTGTTCCACCAACCAGAAATCTTCGGCCATGACACGGCCAAAGGCATCGGGGTCACGGTTAAATGTTCCATCCGCATTAGGGCGGGCGGCAATATCAAAGGCCTCTTCTATTTTTGTGTAAAAAGCCGCCTGACGGGCTTCGGGGATATTAATTACAGGGGCAATAAATTGCCCTTCATAGCCCTCATACTGCGCCAGTAATTCCTGCGCTTCTTTCACTTGTTCCTGCAATTCAGCAGGGGCCGGGACGATTGTTCCGTCTTCGCGCACATATTCGGCCGTTAATGCCCGTGCATCATTCAATTGTTCATTCACGCTGTCGGGTAAATCAGACACATAATACCCTTCCACCAGCGGTTTGAAATGTTCGATAATATCCGCGGCCTTAATATGTCCGCCGCGACTAACGATATCGGCATAGACATCACCATACCCATCGGCGTCATAAACCTGCCCGGTTTCTGTATTTGACACGACACGCGCGCCTAAATCCACAATGGCCTGATCCCCACTTAAGACTACATTTATGGCCGCCTTCAGATCATTATTCGCCGGATCATAGGAAACATAGGTGTTGCCATAGTAATCAATGCCGTAATTTCCTTCAATTTTATCCAGCGCATGCGCCTTGATAATATCAACCAGCGCATCGGCATCGGCGGCCTCCAGACCACTAAGGGGGAACGTGCCATTTTCAACATCCCGCATAACCGCAGCCCGCAAAGCACCTTCCATTTCCGCCGGGGTCAGGGAATTACGCAGCTGACCATCTTCCGGCGGGTTGGACGGATCATAAATTATATTTCTATTTCCCTCGGACAGCACATCATCAATATACGCAAACAAGGCCTGCCCTTGGGCAGACATATGAATACCGGCATTTACCCCTTGCGGCATAATACCTTGCTGGGCCGGCGTCGGGCCAACACCATCGGCGGCAGGGCCTTCCATGCCCTGAAGGGCCATCATCGCCATTAACAGTGTATCAGCATGCCCGTCAATCGCGGCCCGTTGTGCCACGTTTTTATTCTGTGGGTCGGCATTGGCAAAACGCGCGCCAAGCGGCCTTGGGTTACGGTCTATATCAATTTGCAGCCGCGGGTGAATATCTTGAGGGCCCCAGCTCTGCGCCCGGTCGCGTATGGCCTGCGCAAACTCCTCTGCGCTTTGCATTTCGGCCGCTTGCAAGACATCATCCAGAATACTTTCATCAACATTTTGCCGCAAAATTTCACGAATGGTGGCGCTAACGGCCTGCATGTCATGGGTTTGCAACGCGTCTATCGCGGCGTCATAGCCGCTTTCAAGGAGATCTTGCCATGCATCATCGCGCATGTTTTCGTGCAGCGTATTAATTAATGATTGGATTTCGGGCGTTAACGCCATCTCTACTACACACCTTCTACATCTCTATAAGCCGCTTATTTTATTGTAACTTTTGTACCGCGTGCTTAAATTTTATACCGCTTGTGCCCTTCTACCGAAGCGCTTATTCTTAATTATTGCCCCTATTATTCCACAATCACGGGTAAAATACAAATTTTGACAAGGACCAGGCCATGCCGGACGCGGCGTTACTCAGTATTATAACCATCACCTATAACAATCATGATGGCCTGTTGGCCACGGCGGCGTCACTGGCCGTTCAAAGCCGGAAACATTTTAAATGGATTATTATCGATGGCAAATCCACCGATAAGACCGCCGCGGTATTGCCCCACCTTAATCCGGCGCCCGATATCATCATCAGGGAACCCGATACGGGCATTTATGATGCAATGAATAAGGGAATCATGCAGGCCGGCGGGGCGTATAGTATGTTTTTAAATGCGGGCGATACCCTGCCTTCGCCAGAAACGCTGGCCTGTATTATACAGAAACTGGAACAAGACACGCCGGATTTTCTATACGGCGATTCCTATGAAACGGCGGCTGCGGGCAATTCCGCAAAACCCGGCCTTTTGCGCCATTACAAAAAGGCGCGCCATCACACCAAACGGGCATGGGGGTTGTTCACCCACCATCAATCCATGATCTATAAAACAGATATTTTAAAAACCTTACGCTATAACACGGATTATAAAATCGCGGCCGATTACGATTTGACCCTTCGGTTTTTGCGCCTGTCCCGAACCATTACCTATTTACCTTTACCGTTGTCTGTCTTTTGTGCGGGCGGGGCATCACAGCGGCGCTCGGCCCTGGGACGAACAGAACAATTTATTATACGGCGCGCCCTGAATATCGTGCCGCTTTGGCTGAATGTCCTGATTTTTATCGCGCAATGGCTGAACTGGCAATTCAAGGCCATTACACCAAATGTTTACTGGTTTCTGAAGCGATCTTCGCGATCCGCCGGTAATAAAGATAGCGGCTCCGCGCCAGCCGATACCCGGCAGAACCATCCATAAATCCGCCTTTCCAGATATAGGAATGAATAAACGCCGCCACCCCGCGCAGCGGAAGGGCGCGAAAAATACGCTTAAGCAAATTACGCCATACGGACGGATCAGGCGGCCAGGCGTTTCTGCGGTCCATTTCGGCCTCCCACTGCGCATAATGTTCATGTTTATGCGCCCATGCCTTCGGATCATCCAGCGCTTCATGTATCATCTCGCCTTGTAGTTTCGAAATGGGCTCCCCTTTAAAATAGGGGCGTTTAACAGGTTGATAATGCCCCTCAATCTCTCCAACGCCGCCCTTTATATCCAAGTCATCAACAACCGGAAAAATCATTTTATGGCGGTTCAGCAAACACAGTTTCTTATTCACCATGCCATAGTTTAAGATTTTTCCATCCACACGATAACGGCTGGTGACATAATACCCCGCGCCAACGGGGGGTAGCGCCTCCAGCTCCGCAATCAGGGGGGGCGTAACAATCTCGTCGGCATCAACAAACAACACCCAGTCATTCAAACCATCCAGATGATCAAGGCACCATTGGTATTTTTTGGGATATTTTCCATTCCAGTGGAAATCGGTAACCTGCGCACCAAACCCCTTTGCAATGCGTACGGTATTGTCATCGCTCATACTATCGACAACGCGGATATCGGAAAATTCTGTGCTTAAAGGCTTCAGACAGCGCGCAATGCGCTTTTCTTCATTTTTGGTAACAACTATCACGCTGATATGCGAAATCACCGGCGCCGCACCCCGTATGCCAGAAAGCCAAAAAACGCAAACACCAGCGCAGCAGCACTATAAATCAAGGGTGCATTCGGCCATTCGGGCTCTACGCCGATTGCGGCCGGTTCTATGACGCTGGCCGCATAGGGCTGGTCAATCGAAACCAACATTAACAGGCGCTCTTGCTCCATCAATAATGTTGTTAATGTACGGCGGTGTTCGGGATTATTGGTTTGGGCAATGGCGCCGCGCAAATAATCCACGCGGGCGCGTGAATCCTCACGGATATCACGGCGGATCAAACCATCGGCGATATGATGAATGGCTGACAACATGTATTTCGCAAAGGCGCCATCGGGATGATAATAAACCAGGCGGCGGGCATTACTGGTCCCGACAGGCTCCAGCCGCATACGCTTGTTCAAATACGCCGAGAGTTTTTCCGCGCTCCAGCGCGTTTCAGGTGATGAAAATATAAAAGGCCGGTCACGGCTTAACCCCTGCAAAATTTTCTCATCGCTCAACAAAATCTCTGCAACCGACGGGCCGGCATAAATATTTTCAAACCGCTGAAAATCTGATCCTTGCCCGGGGCCCAGGCGCTGCATAAGAAAGCGCAGCGCGAAAAGATCGTCATTGGCCAACATCGATGATGTCTCTGCCCCCGTCATGGGTGCGGCGGGTGATAATAAAATGGCGCCCTTATAATGCGGCACGCAGAGCTGAACAAAAACAAATGCGACCAATAAACCGCAAAGCGCCGCCACGGTAATCCATATTTTCGCCCGCCAGATATCCAGCGCCAGATCGCCCAGCTTTGGCTCCGGGGATGTAAACCCGCCTTGCGCGCCCACCTCATCGGCTTTACACACATATGCGGTGCCGTGATTATCAACTTCATCAATGCGTTTCATCAACCGGCCGCCTTTCCAGGGTTATCATTCTGCGCACCGGCCATATCCCTGGCACGCGATATCCATGCGTCCATCGAATCCTGAGGCACAAAAACTTTACCGGCCTCCAGCGCGCCGCCATGGGCCTCAAACCATAAATCCCCGTCATTGCGATACCGCAAGATAGCATCAATCAATTCCCGGACGCGGCCCTGATGAACAATTTGACCGGCTTTAAAATCCTGAATAACTTTAGCGGCCTCGCAAGCATCCGGCCCAATAAAGATGCAAGGGCGGGCCACCGCAAGCGCAGAATATAATTTCGACGGCACAAGGCACCCCGCGGCCTCATCCCGCATCGAAATCAAATGGACATCCCCGCTCTCCATTACCTCTTTTAGACGGCTATTGGGTTGATAGGGCAAAAGGCGGATATTTTGCAGCCCCCGCTGGGCGCGCGCATCGGCAATTTGATCAAACCCGTCCCCGTCACCAACAAAAACAAATTCTATTTCCGGATTGGTGTCATTCAGGCTTTCCGCGGCGCGCAAAATTGTGTCCACGGGATGCGCCCTTCCGATACTTCCGGCATACAAAACACGAAACCTTGGCCCCTGTTTCAAAAGATCATCATATGTTTTCGACCCTTCAATTTCAGGTATAGTGTTCAGGGTCCGGGTATATTCGGTTTCATCGGCCTCACCGTTCAACAATTCCTGATCCGGCCAGTTTGGAATAACCGTTATTTTCCGCGGATCAAGGCCGGTATGGCTCAGATGCTTGGCCATACAGCGGCCAATGACAATGTTTTTATCCGCGCGTTGCATGGTGCGGCGGCTTAACCTCCTGAGACGGGTCTCAATAAACCCCGGAACATTCACGCCAATTGCGCCCAACACATCCGGGTACAAATCCTGACACCAGTGAATATGTTTTGATTTGTGAAAAAAGGCAATCAGGCGCCCGGCAACCGACAACATAGGCGGGTCTGTCATACTGACCACAATGTCGGTCTTGGGCATCCGCAAACCTGCAATCAGAAGCCGCACCCATATCCAAAGATAACCCAGCGCATATTTCGGCTTTTCAGGCCCCTTGATCCGCATCACCTTCACCGATCCGTCGCGCTCACGCACAGATTTCGGCCCGGTCGTCAAAACGTAAACCTGCCAACCATCGCGCGATAATCCGCGCGCCAGATCTCTTAAGACACGTCCGGTCGCGCCGCGCACCGGCGGGTAAACTCTGTTCATTAAAATTATGGACGGCCTTTTGCGCATGATCCCAACCTATTTATGATCCCCCAAATTAGTGTGATTTATTGCTGCTGACAAGGTTTTGCTGCTTAAATCCCGTAACTAGCTTTGGAGCAAATACAATCATTACCAGCAACACCCCAAAATCAAAGGATTTAAAACTGCCATATAAAAGCACATCGGTAACAAACGGACACAATAACGCAAGGCCAAACACCAAGGCTTTCATATCACTCGCGCCATATAAACCGGCAACCAGACGCCGCCCAATCACAAACAGATAGCCCCCGATAACGACCAACCCGGCAAAACCGCCTTTTAAAAGGGCTGAACTGAGCGCGCCATGCGTAAAATTTACACTCATCCCGCCAACCGCAGGCGATTGATAAACCCCGCCCCAGCCAGTGCCCAATAAAATTCTGATGGGATGATCCGCAATATGCGCCCAAACGGCGCCCCATTCTTCGGTGCGCATATTCATCAAACCGACCTGCGCGGTTTTCATCCACACCATATCGGCAAGCGCAAACATATCCGCCCGTGCCAGATAGCCGCAGGCCAGAAGAATACAAATGAATGGCAAAGCCCTATACGGCGCGCGGATCAGCGCGGTGGCACACACAGCAATCATAGACAAAAAAAACAACCCGATTGACGCCCTTTGCATCCCCGCCGCCATCACAAATAAAGGCAGGCAAGACAGAATCATAAAAACCAGGCCGGTATAAATCCTGCGCTCGCGCGCCATTATATGGACGGCGCCCATCCCCGCCAGCATAATGGCGGCAAAAAGAACCAGCGGTGAATTCCCCAAATAATAAGTCGCCTCTGCCGCGCCCAAAAGGGACAGATCACCGCCATACAGGCGCAACATTTCGCGCGCGGACAAGACTAGCCCCGCCATAACGCAGATCACCGGCATGGATTGACGTCTTTGTTGAAATAAAGGCCACAACAAAACAGGCAGGGCCGCAAACACCACCCAGATCACATCCCGCATCAGAAAATATAAAGAATGGCCCTGAGCAATACCCCATAAAACAGCTATGCTCATCCCCCAGAACAAAAATATTCGCCCGGCCTGCGCCCATATTTCGGCTTGCGGGGGTTTTTGAAAAATCCATAACGTAGCCGCATTGCAAATGGCGCCGCCCAGTAACACCGCAACAATCAGTTCCGGCCATGCAACAGAATCGGGGGTGGGAGAGCCGGCACAGGCATAGAGAATAATCGCAAGCATAACCGCGCCATAGCGCAGATCAGCCAGCGGAACCGCCAATAGATTCTGTCTGAGATGGTTTAAATAAAAAGGCGCGCTGGCATCATGTATAGTGCTCATCATAGATGTATCTAGCAGAAAACGCGGCCCTGCAAAAGATATGCTTTTTACCAGTATTCGATTGTATCAAAAAGAATGGGCCATATGATACGGCCCAAATCATATGACCATCACCGGATCATCGTAACACCGCAATGGCCAGCTATTCATACACGTTAAATGTACGCGATGGTTTTTTCAGACCCATCCCATTATCGGCCCCGGGATAGGACGCATTGCGCATGGTGTTGGCACCGCTTCCGCCCTCGCTTTGTTGTTCGGCCAGGGCTTGTTCGGCCATTTTCTGTTTCTCATAGGCCATATCGCGGGCCGCGCGCTCTTGTTCCCAAAGACGCTGTTTTTCTGCTATGACCTTGGCGTTGCGTTCAGCATGGGCCTGGGCATTGGCGATATTCAAACGCTGAATTTCATCTAATTCGCTGCCGCGATCAATTTGCGTGGAAGGGCCGCTGCTTTGCCGTGACGTGCTACTAGTGCTACTTGGCGCTTTGGAATTATACAATGTACGCCCTTGATTGGGAATAAAACGCGTCGCATTGCCGCCCGATGCACCGGGGCTAAGATACAGCTTTTTGCTCCCGCTATCATCACCGGAGGCATCACTTCCGCCCTTTTTCAGAAAAACATCCTGCGCCTGCACCGCAGGCACAACCGGCCCCGCCCCCTGCAGCAACACCACAAAACCAGCCATAATAAACAGCGATCTTAAACGCATCATTCGCCCCTAATCGTAAAGTTAAATTCGCAGTCTTTAGTGTAGCAGAAAATCAACAAAAACCCCAATTTTCTGCATATCGATTCTTTTTTTATAATCGCTGGTAAATCTTAAACCTTTTTTAAGCATTTGCAGCCTATATTGAACTCACTTTCCGTAAAAAACATAAAAACAGGCAGATAAACTGCCGAAGCGGAGAGAAAAACAAAATATGAAATTTAGGAGCGGTGTTATGCAAGTAAACGTAAAAGAATTTTTAAAAGACTCAGGCATTACAGAGGCCTTTTACCCCGGCAAGAGGCTGGTAAAAGCCTGTCGTCAGCCCGGTGAATTTAAAAGCCACTGCGTTGTATTTGACTGGCGCGACCCGGCCAAAATTGTTGTCGAAGTCAAACCGGGCTTGAGCGGAAAAACGCTCGCCGTGGAACGCATTAAAGAATATCCCGTTAGCTTCCAAAGCCCGACCTTCGTCGAGATCGAAATTGTCAATGACAACGAAGATGACGAAGAAGAAAGCAAAGGAAAATCCTCTGGCTCCGGCGGCGGAAAAGGGCAAAAGAAAAAGAAGCTCTCTGAATTAAACGGACTGATGTCACAGGCTTTCGCCGATATCAGCGAAGGAAAAACACCTGATCTTGGTGATGTCAAAAAAATGGTTGTGATGGGCATGGAAATTGCCAAAGACGCCATGGGCGCGGTGATGAGCAAATTCACACAGCAAATTGAACATGCCCGCATCGCCACAACTGATTTATTGGCCGAGGCTGGCGCTAAAATTACGCGCTATACGCCGCCATCATTTATGCAGCCAAAGGGCGATGAAAACGCGACTTATAAATATGATCGCGAGAAGAACGAAAACATAGGAATGCGCGGGCCCTCTATCGGATAACGCGCCACTTCCACGCACCGGAATTCATAAGACGACTCTCCAATCAATTATGAAATATATAGCCCGCCATTATATGGCGGGCCTTTTTTACCGGCCTATAATTTATCCAGATAATCGCCAATGATGGTGACCATACGGTCAATATGGTTTTCATTCAGAATAAGCGGCGGCGACAAGGCAACACAGCCCGAGGCCCCGGGGCGCATGGTCAGCCCCTCTTCCCACATTTCATTAAACATTTTTGTTCCCAGATCTTGCCCATCCTTACCGGGGTGCAGTTCAATTCCGCCAATAATCCCCAAATTGCGGATATCCTTCACATGCGGTTTATCGGCCAGACTATGCAGGGCCTCTTCAAATTTCGGGGCCATTGCGCGGGCGTTTTCAAAGATTTTCTTTTCCTGATATTCATCCATCGTCGCCAAAGCGGCCGCTGCGGCAACGGGATGCCCGGAATAGGTGTATCCATGATACAGTTCAATGGTGTCTTCAGATCCCTGCATCAAACCGTCATAGATTTTTTTCGACGTAAAGGTTGCGGCCATTGGCATGGCCCCATTGGTCAAAGCCTTGGCAGAGGTAATCATATCCGGGGCAACGCCGAAATATTCGGCCGCGCTGGCGCACCCTAAACGGCCAAACCCTGTGACGACCTCGTCAAAAATCAACAAAACGCCATATTTTTCTGTAATCTCCCGCAGGCGCTCCAGATACCCTTTCGGCGGCGGCAAGACCCCGGTTGAACAGGCAATCGGCTCCACAATCAGGGCCGCAACATTCGACGGATCATGCATTTTGATGATATCTTCCAATTCATCCGCCATGTCGGCGCCTTTTTCAGGCTGGCCTTTTGTAATGCCATCGCGTTCAAAATTATACGTGGTTTTCATGTGATCCACATTCGGCAAAAGCTGGCCAAACGCAGCCCGGTTATACGGGATGCCACCAACAGAAATACCGCCAAAACCAACGCCATGATAGGCGCGTTCACGGCCAATCAATAAACGGCGCGTGCCTTCCCCGCGGGCGCGGTGATACGCCAGCGCAATTTTAAAGGCACTGTCCACGGCTTCCGAGCCGGAATTACTGAAAAAGACATTGGAAATATGATCAGGCATCATGCCCACAACGCGTGAAGCCGCGCGAAAGGCCGCCGGATGCCCAAAACGAAAGGACGGGGCAAAATCCATCGCATCCATTTGTTCCATAACGGCATCTTTAATACGTTGTACGCCATGGCCCGCATTCACACACCACAGCCCCGCGGCACCATCCAGTATTTCACGCCCGGCGGCGTCATAATAATACATACCATCCGCACGAACCAGCATACGCGGGTCTTTTTTCCACCCCCGTTGATTGGTAAAGGGCATCCAGAATTCTTCCAATGAATTGGGCTGGGCGGTAAAATCATACATGGATTGATCCTTTTCTGTCATAGGGTGGCTGCGGCTTGCGTTTTCCATCGCTCTCTCCTGCTTATACATTTCGTGATTCTTATTACCGGGAAACTATACGCCTGCGGAGCGCGCTTTGCACCACCCCTAAAACCAGCACCGCGGCAAACCCGCAGAATCCAGACCATCGCCCGTGTGGATAATTAACAAAAACAGCGATCGCTGAATTTTTCTTGCACCCCCGGCGTAAAATGCATTTTCACGATATATGATCTGGGTACTGTTCAGCCCCGCCTTTTTACGCTATCTTTTGACCATGACTTCAAATGGATCAAAACACAATGGTTCCGGCCCCGGCCCCGGTAATGGCAGCGGCGGCAGTAACGGCAGCGGCGGAAACAATGGCAATGATGATGACGATGACAACAAAATCGTGCACTTTCCCAGCCTGGCCGACCGCGACCGTATGCGCAAAGAAAAAATCGCCAAAGAGGAAGCATGGCGGGCCGAATATAAGGCCAAGCAAAAAGCTCTCAACAAAACGCAAAACCCGCCCTTTATCAACTGGGATAAAATCCCCCTTTTCGTGCGGGTTCTCTTGCCGATCTTTATTGTAATCCATGCCGGCCAGCAAATCCTGTTGGATCAGTCTCAGCAAATGATACTTTTTTTAAATTTCGGGTTTCTGCCCGCGCATTACACCGGGCATTTTGGCTGGCAAAGCATTGCAGGGCCGTTCACGCATCTATTCCTGCACGGGGACTGGATGCATCTGGTCTTTAATTGCATCATGTTCACCGCCATGGGCACGTTCTTTGCCCGTGATTTGGGAAATAAAATGGCCTGGGCTTTCTTTTTCGCCTGCGGTCTTGGCGGCGCGGCATTGTTTTTGGCCCTTAACTTCGGGGACCGTTATCCGTTAATCGGCGCCTCAGGGGCCATCAGCGGATTTTTCGCCGTCTTTTTGGTTATGATGTATAAACGCGGCGGGTTTCATCAATTTAAACTGGTACGTCAATACGGCCTGATGGCCGTGATCGGGTTTTGGCTGGTTTTAATGTTCGCCATCGCCATCCTGATGGGCGGTCATTCCTGGGAGGCCCACACAGGCGGCTTTATGACCGGCCTTTTCTTCCTGTCATGGATTATACGCAAAGATCTAAAATTCTGGCGGCTATAAAAACCGCCGCTATTGTTCAGGTAGGCCGCTAGAAATTATGTCACAGGCGGATACTTTAAGGGCGACGGCTGTCTAGGAAATTTTGGGCGCTTCCAGAACCGGCTTGGGCTCCCATTCATTTTCAGACCGGCCAAGCAGAACGGTATCATCATTTACAAACGGAAAATCCCAGCGGATTGAATTAAAACGGCCGCCCGGCTCCGCATAGGCGCTCCAGCGATCATAAACATGGCCGGTTTCATGGCAAACCCAGCATTTTTCCGGCGGCGCGTCTGCCGCGCGCTGTAAATAGTCCTGCACCATCGCCGCATCACCGCTGGTTTTTTCTTCCAGCAAGGCATAAAGCCTGTAAAGGGTTTTACTGGTGCGGATGGTCTCGGCATGTTTCAGGTAATTGCGCGCCTCACCCCACAGGCCGTTTTCCATGGCGGCTTTGGCCACGGCCAGATATCCTTGCGAAGAGTCCGTGTTCAACGCCAATAGCCGTTCAAACCATTTCAATTGCTCCAGCGATTGGCGCTCGGCCTTGACGCCGGGCATGGCGCTGGCCCATAGCGGAATCAAATCCGGATGCGTATTCACCTTCCACGCCTTTTCAATGATCGCAATGGCTTTGCGGCGTTTTCCGTGCTGTAAATAGGTGCGTGCAAGGCGGATCACCGTGGGGATGAAGCTCGGGTCATAACCATACGCCTTTTCCAACTTCAGGCGGGCGGCATGCATATTGCCTGCCTCAATATCCATATCGGCCTTATATAACATCATCGCAATGCGGTCGCTTTGCGCCTTATCTTTTGCTATGGCCTTGTGTTTTTCTGCCGCGAACAGTGTTTTCAACGCGCGGTCCAATTCACGCTGCTTAATCTCCAGATCATACGTGATTTTCAAAATCCAGGGCTGCTTCGGGTGTAATGTCATGGCCTCGCGGGCGATCGTCAGGGCCGAGGCATAATCCTTGCGATCCAGCGCCGCCTGCAACAGGCCGCGCATACCCAGAAACGCGGCATCTTTGTGTTCCAATAACTGCATGAAATTATCATTGGCTTCCTCTTCCCGGCCATCCAGACGGGCGGCTTGCGCCTTTAACAATAAAGACAGGCCGTTTTCATCGGGCAATAATTTCTGGGCGCGAAAGGCCTGATACACTGCGGCCTTGGTATCCCCGGCGGCCACTGCCGTCAACCCCAGCGTCAGGGCGCGCACGCCTTTATCTTTATTGCGCTCACGGCGATATCGTTGCAGGGATTTAGGAAAATCAACAGTGCCCTTGATCACCCGGAACAGCAAAAGCGCAAACAGCATCACCCCCAGCGCGCCCAACAAGAACAGGCCCAAATGGATATTCACAATCATGTCCGCGCCGGACGAATCGGTCCAGGCGAACCGGACTGACCCTTGCTTGTCGGCGACCCATACCGCAATGGCGGCTATGAAAGCCACTTTCAGCAGAAAAAATAAAGCGCGAATCATGTAACGGACTCCTGATACCCACGATTAGAAAGAGACTCTAGCGCGTTTTACTCTGGTTTCAAACCTTTCGGTGCGGCCAGCGGGCTGTCTTGAAAGATTGATCGGGCCGGCAGATATATTTTCAGGCCCGATTTCGGATCTTCAATCATACGTCCCTTACCGCGGACGGCATCACCCATACCCTGCATGGCCTGACCAATCTCATTTGTACCGGGCACACGCATGTCGATATTGTAATCCAGAATACTGGCCACATCCTGCGCTGCGCTGGTGGCTCTGGCTTGTTCAAGCCATGGCTGCAAGGTTTGTGCGGCCGGGCCGTCCAATGTCTCGGCCTCGGCAATGGCGGCATCCAGTTCACCGGCATCCAGATGGCTCTGCACCTTCGCCAGGGCTGCCTGGGTCTCTGTCCCCGTGACCAGCTCCCCATCTTTTTCCACGCTCAGAAGCTCATTCATGCGCGCTTTGGCTTTTTCCGAGAAATCGACATCTTCCCCTTTAAGCGAAGACACCACGGCCTCGCCCGCCAAACCGCGGAATTCTTTTGACAACCCCTCCACCGACAAGACACCTTGTTTGGCTTGGGGCGCCAGCTTATCCAGTGCGGCGCTCAGCTCATTATCCTCTGCGCCCACAAAATTTTTCATCAAGGCCAGGTCATCTTCAAACGCGGCGCCATCACGGTTCAATGCCCCGCGAAATTGTTCCATCGTGAATAACAAAGCCGCGGCTTTCAGGTCTTCGCTCGGCAAGCCTTCAAATGTTTGCCCCAGCGCCGTACTTTGCCCGCGCATGTCATCCAGATAGGCATTCATGGTATCGGGGCCGCCTTCAAAATTATTCATCATCGCAAGCAACTCACTCACCGCGCTATCCACGGTTTCCTGCCCGGGCACAGAAAGCTGCATGTCCTTTAATTTTTGTAAAAAATACGCCATATTCGGGTCGGCGGCCATATCCCCGAGATGGGCCTCCAGCTTGGCCACGCGCTGCTCCAATGTTCCGGCCTCTGCGCTCAGGACATCGCCGGTTATAACTTCAGCCCGTTTTAAGGCCGCGCCAACCGTTTCCTTCGCGGCCATGGCCTGCGCTTGCAGCTCGGCAGCCTGATTTGAATACTCATTCAGCTGGTCTTTCCATTCCTGCGGGATCAATCCCCCGGCCCAGGACCCGCCTTCGCGAATATCCTGCACCTGCCCCTCCAGCTCGCTTAGCTGTTGATTATTGGCATCCAGCCGGGCATCCACATCCTTGGCTTTGGGCCATAACAGGGCGCTGGCCGCACCAATCATCAAAACAACAACCAGAACGCTGATTACGGCGCTTTTTGTGACCGCATTTTTTTCTACCTTTGCCAATCTTTCCTCCAGCCCGTTTGATACTGCACTTGATGCGGCATAGGCGCCCGCGTCACCATTTTGATCTTTATCTGCATCCTTAGATGGGGCAATGCTTTGGGGGATATGCGCCGCCGGGGCCGCAGACCCAGCCTGCGCCTCAGGCATCGCGCCAGATTTCGGTTCCGGCGCGGCGCGCTTGGCCGTTTTGGCAGCAGCGGTTTTTACCCCCGGCTCATGGCCCGTTTTGTCTTCGCTGCGTGCATCGGCTTTTGCGGTGGCGTTTTGATTGGCGTTTTCATTCGCGCCCGGCCCCTGTATCAGATCAGCGATGTCCACATTATTGGACTGCGCGGCTTTCAGAATATCGTCCACTCTGGCATCGGGAATCGAATTGCGCTTTTTCCACCCCTGAATGGTGGTCACCGGTATTTGTGTCTTGCTGGACATCGGGCGGATACCGCCAAAACGTTCAATCACTTCCTCGGCACTACCGAAAGTGTTTTTGCTTTTCGTGCTCATATACAAAAGACCTTTGCTCTAAAAATACTGTTTGTTCACTATCGGCGGCCACTGGCCCCCGGCCACGCACCCAAGCGCCGTAAGGCACAAGCGCCGCATTGCATTGCCATCGGGCATCTTTGACACAGAACAATCCTGCCACGGCAATACACGTACGCACTCTAACACAGCATCACTGATACACAAGGCTTTTGTTGCGCTCAAGCTGCCCTCCAGCCCGTACGCCTTTATCCATTTCACAAAAATTCCGGCGCTGCGTTTTGAATAAAACCCCACCGCGTCAATATCGTGCCGGGCAAGGCGATCCAGAACATCTTTTGCCGGCTCCTCCACCTCTAAAGCACTGTAAACAATGCGGCTTTGCACGACATACCCGCGATTTTCCATGGCGGGTTTCATATCTTTCGACACGTCACGGCCGCGTAAATAAAGCACATTCGCCCCGCTTTGTTCATGCGTACAGATCAAATCAATCAAATCATCCGCCGTTCCGGCCGCGGCATAAACACAGGCAAAGCCAGCCGCCCGGGCGGCATCTGCGCTTTGTTCTCCCACGCAATATATGGCCTTATCACGGTACGCGCCCAGATCATTAAGCCCGGTATCAACGCCGCGCGCGCTGGTGACAATCAGGGCATCAATATCGCCTGCGGCCGGTAAATCCGCCTTGCAATCTTCATACCGCAAGGTACTGGCAATTACCGTATGCAGACCGTATGGTTTGAAAAACGCCGCATCCGCCGCGGCCTGATCCGGCGGGCGCGTAATCAAAAGGGTTTTTCCGGCGACTTTATTCATTCTACACGCCCTTTTTCGTCATTCTTGTCGGCATACGCTCAGCCTGAATTTTCCCATCAATCCCATACATAGTTACCCCATAATTTCCGCCAAGACATCATCCGGCGTCTTTTGCTTGAGGGCCTGCCCGATATCTGCGCCCAGCGCAACGGCATCGCCGGGCTCCGTAATCACTTTACGGCCCTCTGCCTTAAAACTGCGCTGCCCGTCCAGAGAACATACCTGCGCCCGCAAGAATATTTCATTGCCGTCCCATATCGCATAGGCCCCGACAGGTGTATGACACGACCCAACCAAAGCGCGCAGCACCTCGCGCTCAGCAGAAACACAAGCTACTGTTTTTTCACATGATATTTGGCCAATAAAGGACAATTCATCCAACATATCCTTACGCAGCTCTATCCCCACAGCCCCCTGCGCGCAGGCCGGCAACATATCCTCAACGGGGATAATGGCACTCATTTCATTGGCAATGCCAAGGCGGTTTAATCCGGCAACTGCCAATAAGGTCACGTCAACCTGCCCGGATTTTAATTTCTGCAGGCGCGTTTGCACATTGCCGCGAAACGGTTCAACCTTTAAATCCGGACGCAATGCCCGTATGAAGGCGCCGCGGCGCACACTGGCACTACCAACGCGGCATCCCATTGGTAAATCATGTATTTTTTGGCTATTTTTGGCCAGATCACCACAGATTAGCGCATCCCGCGCATCTTCCCGCGGTAACATCCATGGAATAACAAGATCATCGTGTAAAAAACTCTCCATATCCTTCATGGAATGGACGGCAATATCAATATCACCGCGCAACATGGCCGCCTCAATCTCTTTTGCAAATTGTGCCTTGCCGCCATTTTGCGCCGATAGCGGCACTTCCCCGTCCGAGGGTTTCCAATCACCGGACGTTTTAATAATCTCGACTGCGATCTCCAGATCAGGGCGAACCGCGCGCAGGGCCTGACTTACCATATCGGTCTGCTTAAGTGCCAAAGGCGATCCGCGCGTTCCGATTTTTATTTTTTCGACTGGTCTTGTTTGCATTTGACAGCTCCACTTAATTGCTGTTTAGGTCTTTGTTATGAATGACACTATCCACATTTTGGGCATTGAAACAAGCTGCGATGAAACCGCGGCTGCAATCGTCAACGACAAAGGCGATATATTATCCAATCTGGTTCTAAGCCAGCTGGATGAGCACCGGGCCTTTGGCGGCGTTGTACCCGAAATTGCGGCGCGCGCCCATATTGATCACCTGCATACGCTGATCAAGGCCGCCATGGACGATAGCGGTCTGGATTTTGCGGCCCTGTCCGGCGTGGCGGCCACATCGGGGCCCGGCCTTATTGGCGGGGTCATGGTCGGCATGGTGGCAGGAAAGGCTATCGCAGCCGCCCATGACTTACCGTTTCTGGGTATCAATCATCTGGAAGGGCACGCCCTGACACCGCGCTTAACCGACCCGGAGATTGCGTTTCCGTATCTTCTTTTATTAATTTCAGGCGGGCATACACAAATTCTGGTCGTTGAGGGGCCGGGACGCTATAAACGCTGGGGTACAACACTGGATGATGCCGCGGGCGAATGTTTTGACAAATCGGCCAAAATTATGGGCCTGCCTTACCCGGGCGGCCCGAATATTCAGGCCATTGCCAGCGAATGCAGCGACCCCAAAGCCGCAAACAAACGCTTTGCGCTGCCAAAGCCGCTGAAAGGACGGGATGGCTGCGATTTTTCTTTTTCCGGGTTAAAAACGGCCATCCGCAACCACGTTGAAAAACTTCCCGCCGGGGATTTAAAACGCGAGGATATTCGCGATCTGGCCTGCGCTTTCCAAAACACGATGGCCGAGGTTTTGAAAGATCGCTGCAACAACGCCATCACGCAATTTAAATCGCATTATAGCCAGGAACGGCCCGTTTTGGTGGTATCAGGCGGCGTGGCGGCCAACACAGCCATTCGCGCCACGCTGGAAACATTATGTGAGGGCCATGATATGCGTTTTTATGCGCCGCCGCTTGGCCTTTGTCAGGATAACGCCGCCATGATTGCGTGGGCAGGCGTGGAACGATTCAGGCTGGGACTTGTTGATGGGCTTGACTTTCAGGCCAGACCAAGATGGCCTCTTGACCCCGGCGCGCCGCCACGGCATGGTGCAGGTGTGAAAGCGTAAACGGCACGATGCCGCGCCGCGAATATGAATAACAAACAGATGAGGTAGAGCTTGACATCCAACACGCAGACAATCGGTGTAATCGGTGCCGGTGCATGGGGCACCGCCTTGGCGCAAGTCCTGTCCAGCAACGGGCGTGATGTCCTGTTATGGGCGCGGGAAAGCGAGGTCGTTGATTCGATTAATACCAAACACGAAAACAGCCTGTTTCTGCCCGGTGTTCCGCTTTGCCACAATCTAAAGGCCACCAACGATTTAAACGAGACCGCACAGGCCGATATCCTTTTACTGGTGACCCCGGCCCAACATATCCGCGCAACGGTTGAATCGATGAAAGACCAACTGCCCGCCGGAAAACCATTGGTGATCTGTTCCAAGGGAATTGAACTGGACAGCGGCCTGTTGCTGACTCAGGTTCTGGAACAAGTCGCGCCCGATTGCACGCACGCCATTTTGACCGGCCCGACTTTTGCCTCTGAAATTGCGCGCGGCCTGCCCGGTGCGGTAACCATTGCCTGCAAAAACAAAGACACCGCGATTCGCCTGCAAAAAGCACTGGGCGTGCCCGGTTTCCGCCCCTATGCCACCACCGATGTCATCGGAACCCAGCTGGGCGGCGCCATTAAAAACGTCATCGCCATTGCCTGCGGCGTGGTAACGGGCCGCGAACTGGGTGAAAGCGCCCGCGCCGCCATCATGACACGCGGCGTGGCCGAGATTGCACGCCTTGGCGTGGCCATGGGCGCAAGCCGTGAAACCTTGCTGGGAATGTGCGGCATCGGGGATTTAACCCTGACATGTTCATCCATGCAATCGCGCAATTTCTCACTGGGGGCGGCGCTTGGCAAGGGCCAAAGCATCGAGGACATTCTTGGCGGCCGCAAAGCCGTCACCGAAGGCGTTCATACCGTCAGATCCGCGCTGTCCCTGGCCAAAAAACATGCGGTGGACATGCCAATCACCGAAACAGTCAACAAACTGATTGAAGGCGAATACAGCGTCGATGATGCGATTGAGGAAATGCTCAACCGGCCGTTCAGTTATGAAATAACCGGAAAATAACCGCCCAGAAGCAACCATCCAGACACAGACAACCAGACACAGATAAGGAGAGCCCGATGCAATATTGGTTAATCAAATCCGAACCGTTTAAATGGAGCTGGGATCAGCAAAAAGAAAAAGGCACCGAACATTGGGATGGCGTGCGTAATTATCAGGCCTCGAACAACATGAAGGCCATGAAAATTGGCGATCAGGCTTTTTTCTATCATTCCAATAAAGGTCTGGAGATTGTCGGCATTGTTGAGGTTGTCAAAGAATATTACCCTGACCACACAGACCCCAAGGGCCGTTTTGGCATGGTCGATTTCAAGGCCGTCAAGGACATGCCAAAGCCGGTTACATTGAAGGACATCAAGGCCACACCAGCGCTTGCCGATATGGCCCTGGTGAAACAATCCCGCCTGTCGGTTTCACCGGTTAAAAAGGATGAATGGGACTTAATATCCAAGATGGGCGGCCTGTAGAAAGTCCCGGCTGTAATACAAGCCCATAGGCAGCGCGCACAAATATTGCGCCGCACAACAAGTGTGACTCTACAGCCCTGCTCAATATGTTAGAATCGCCCCTTATCGGATTTTTGCGTAAAAGGAGATGTATTGATGAGTTCCGAAATCTATAAACCGAGCAAAGACATTGTAAAAAACGCCCATGTCGATGCCGACAAATATGCGGCGATGTATCACGGATCACTGGAACAACCCGACATTTTCTGGGCCGTGCAGGCCAAACGCCTCAGCTGGTTTAAACAACCCACCATCATCAAGAACACCTCTTTCGAGGGCAATGTCGATATCAAATGGTACGAAGATGGCAAACTGAATGCCTGTTATAACTGCGTTGATCGTCACGTCGAAAACGGCAAAGGCAATGATACGGCGTTGATCTTTGAGCCGGATGACCCAAAATCCCCCAATCAGAGCGTCACTTACGCCGATTTACAAATTCAGGTATCGAAACTAGCCAATGCGATGAAGGAATTGGGCGTCGAAAAAGGCGACCGCGTCATTATCTATATGCCTATGATTTTAGAGGCCACATACGCCATGCTGGCCTGCGCGCGCATTGGCGCCGTACATTCCGTTGTATTTGGCGGATTTTCGCCCGATTCCCTGGCCAATCGCATTGATGATTGCCGCCCAAAACTGGTTATCACCGCCGATGAGGGCCTGCGCGGCGGCAAAAAAGTGCCCCTGAAAGCCAATACGGACGAAGCCATTCAAATTTCAGGCGCGGATATCAAAACGCTGGTGTACAAACACACCGGCGGCGCCATAAAATGGAATGACGCGCGCGATATCTGGTGGCATGAAATTGTCGGATCGCAAGTGCCCAAATGCGATTGCACCGAAATGGACGCCGAAGACCCATTGTTTATTCTGTATACGTCCGGCTCCACCGGAAAACCAAAGGGCATCTTGCACACAACCGGCGGGTATATGGTTTGGTGCGCCATGACGCATGAAATCACTTTTGATTACAAACCCGGCGAAATTTATTGGTGTACGGCCGATGTCGGCTGGATTACCGGCCACAGCTATATCGTTTATGGCCCGCTGGCCAATGGCGCAACATCACTGGTTTATGAAGGCGTCCCGCAATATCCTGATTGGTCACGCATGTGGAAAATCGTCGATAAACACAAGGTCAATATCTTCTATACGGCCCCGACGGCCATACGCGCGCTGTTAAAACAGGGCAATGAGCATGTCACAAAAACCAGCCGAAAATCATTACGCATTCTTGGTACGGTGGGCGAACCGATTAACCACGAAGCATGGCTGTGGTATTACAATGTCGTTGGCGAAAAACGCTGCCCCATCGTGGATACATGGTGGCAAACCGAAACAGGCGGCCACATGATGACGCCGCTTCCCGGTGTTACCGATATGAAACCAGGCAGCGCATGCCAACCGTTTTTCGGCGTAAAGCCGTCCATTGTCGATAATGAGGGCAACACGCTGGAAGGCGAATGCGAAGGGAATTTTGTCATTCTGGACAGCTGGCCCGGGCAAATGCGCTCTATCTATGGCGATCATGACCGCTTTATCCAGACCTATTTCTCAACCTTCAAAGGAAAATATTTCACCGGCGATGGTGTCAAACGGGATGAAGATGGCTATTACTGGATCACCGGCCGCGTGGATGATGTAATCAATGTCTCGGGGCACCGCTTTGGCACCGCGGAAATCGAAAGCGCCATTAACGAACATGAAGCCGTGGCCGAAAGCGCCGTTGTCGGGTACCCCCATGATCTGAAAGGGCAAGGCATCTATGCCTATGTCATCCTTAATGAAGGACAAGACGCCAATGATGACTTAAAAGGCGAAATTGTGACGCTGGTACGAAAAATCATCGGCCCCATCGCCAGCCCGGATGTTATCCATTTCTCACCCGATTTGCCCAAAACGCGATCCGGCAAAATCATGCGCCGTATCCTGCGAAAAATTGCGGCCAATGAACTGGATTCACTGGGCGATATCTCAACACTGGCGGACCCGACCATCGTTGATAAATTAATTGAGGGCAAATAAACAGCGCATCTGTGACGCATAGCCCTGAGCGCGCTTATACGCAGGGTTTTATGCAATGCTGGATTGAATGCGCTGGATAAAATGCCCAGAATAGAATGCCCAGAATAGAATGCGCGATAGTATATTTCCTAGAATGCGTAGAATAGAGTGCGCGGATACTATACTCGAATGCGCCATAAATGCACGGCTCAAGCCCTGCCTTTAATCCCGCTTGACCAATTAGGAATAAAGTCATACAATGAGACGGTAAATTGGCCGCAATCCGGGCTAAAAAAGCCCCGGAGAACGCCCGCATACAAAACTTGCGCAAAATAAAAGGGCGGGACAAGACCCCCCACCCCCATAAATTTTACAAACGAAATGACGAAGCTGAAAAAGCAAACCAAATGAAGGGGTTATCCTAAGGCACCCCCCTCTCGGCCGATCAATCTGGATTAATACATACCAATCGCAGATTTATAAAGATCCAGCAATTCTTCGCTTTCGCGGCGTTTTTCGTGATCCATTTTGCGCAAAGATACGATTTTACGCATGGTTTTGGTATCAAACCCGGTGCCTTTGGCCTCGGCATAGACTTCTTTGATATCCTCCATCAGGGCGGCTTTTTCTTCTTCCAGTCGCTCAATGCGCTCGATGAATGATTTCAGACGTGAACCGGCCACCCCCCCGACATCGGCAGGGGCCGATTCTTCAGGAGCCTCTGTTTCGGTATTTTCGGATTGCGGAAAGCTGGCTACGTTCTCGGACATGGCAGAGATACTCCTTCTAAAAGTCTTATTTGTTTATGATTCGGATAATTGATCATAAACAAAACAGCGCAGAATCCCAGCAAAATTGCTTAATTTTTCTCAATTTTCTGTGATTTACCATCCCAGGTTTCGATCAGCACATCAAAAACATTGTTTTCGTCATCGGTTTTGGCAAAACGGCCAACCTGAATGGTCAGGACAATATGCTGGTTAACAGGATCCTTGGTTTTATAATCAAAATCACCGGAGTCCATATAGCTCACCATGATCGGCACTTCATAAAGCCAGCGAAAGCGATCATTGGCTGTCCCGGAATTCAGCAAAAGCGGGTTTTCTTTTACAAAAGAACGGATATTAAAACGCCCGGATTCAATAACTTTGGCGATATTATTTTTCTCGACAAAGTCCTGGAACTGCCGCTTACCGCTCTGGGCAAAATATTTCTCATTGGCCGAAGCGATGTCCGGGTTATCACCAACCTGATAGCTCATCACATCGGACACGGCGGTAATCAGCCATTTGCCGATCTCCGCTTCGTTGGTATGGGCGTGTTTCAGGGGAACCGCATTTTCCTGCTTTCCCGTTAAGCCGTTATTGGATCCTGTTTTGGCGGCATCATAGGCAAATGGCGCCTGCAAGGTCTCGGCCGGGTCCGGGCCTTCCGGTTCTGCCGACATCCAGCCAAACATGGCCTCAAAGAAACTTTTTTTGGCATGGGCGGGCTCTGCGCTAAAAATAAAAAGGCTGGCGGCCAGACAGAAAGACAGGCCCAAAACACGACGAGACAACATAAACAAAGAAACTCTCCAGATTATTTTGATTTCATACTATTTTTTGATTCTACCGATAATTTTACCAAATTGCATCACATTCTCTATCCGCCGATCAACAAAATCACGGGTTTTTTGCAGACCATCATCATGATCATTCAGCCAGACCGGCAAGGCCGAAACCAGAATACCGCTCAAAAGGCCGCGTTTGGTATAATAATTATAATCGGTCGCCGTATCACCGGCCCAGATCCAGATTACATCTGCGCTGCGCCAGACCAGCTTACCCGCATGCATTTGTGTCAATGGCCGCGCCCAATAGCGGGCCGAAAGCGCCACAGCCTCTTTATACGGGGCCATCACCTCAAAACGGGCCATAACAGCGCAGCGAACGCGGTCACGGATTTTCATCTCCTGCGGGTCTACACCGCTCAGGCGTTCTAACATCAAACGGTCAATGTAATCCGAAAAGTGCAACAATGCCTCTGTCAGACCACCGGGGAAAACCGCGCGCACCGTCCCGTCTTCCAGCCCTTCCTGCCGGGCGGCCTGCTCAAGCAGGTCAGCGCTCCAGCCATCAAACGCAACGTCTTCAAGGGCGCGGCGCAAAATTGTATCGCGAATATGTTGTATATCTGCCTTGCTCATTTCATAAAAATACACGCTTTGCAGACAAATTACAGGCAAAAAAGCCCAAATCAGCCCAAAACAGAGTTGCACATTGATTTAAGGCTGGACTTTTATCAAAGCAAACGCCATTTAATACCATATGAGCAATGCCGACAACACAAGCGACCTGAGTGACAGAACCTCCTTAAGCGGGCGCCTGATGCGCTACGGCAAGGTATCAGGCACAATGGCCGGGTTGGCTGCAAAATTGGCCGGTGAAAAATATTTCGGCATTCAGATAGAACGTCAGGACCACGCAGAGGCGCTGGTTAAGGCGCTGGGCAATCTAAAAGGCCCATTGATGAAGGTCGGGCAAATTTTGGCCACCATCCCGGAGGCGCTGCCCGCAGAATACGCACAGGAACTGCAACAACTTCAATCCGACGCCCCGTCGATGGGCTGGCCATTCGTTCGCCGCCGCATGAAAACAGAGCTGGGGCCGGATTGGCAAAGCAAATTTAAAAGTTTTGAAAAGGAGGCCGCCGCGGCGGCCAGTCTGGGGCAAGTCCATAAGGCCACCAGCCATGATGGCACAGAGCTGGCCTGTAAGCTGCAATACCCGGACATGCAATCGGCCATTGATGCCGATTTAAAGCAGCTTCGTATTATATTTTCGATTTATGAACGCTACGATAAATCCATCGAAACCGCTCATATTCATGCAGAACTGGCCGAGCGCCTGCAGGAGGAGCTGGATTACAAGCTGGAAGCGCGTCACACGCGGCTGTATGAATATATGTTGCAGAATGAAGATAACGTGCACGTCCCGCATATTATTGATGATTTATCGACAGGGCGGCTGATTACCTCAACCTGGATGCAGGGCAATAAAATTCTGACCTATAAAGACGCGCCCGCCGAAACGCGCAACACGCTCGCGCTGAATATGTTCCGCGCCTGGTATGTGCCGCTGTATTATTACGGGGTCATTCACGGTGACCCGCATTTGGGTAATTATACGGTCCGGGATGATTTATCGATTAATCTGCTGGATTTCGGATGCGTCCGCGCATTCCGCCCGGCCTTTGTCGGCGGGGTGATCAACCTGTACAAGGCCCTGATGAACGATGATATGGCCCTGGCGGTGCATGCCTATGAAACATGGGGATTTAAAGACCTGTCGAAAGAACAGATCGAAACCTTGAATATATGGGCAAACTTCCTGTACGGGCCATTGATGGAAGACAAAGCCCGCGTGATCGGCACCGCGGACGGCGCTGTATATGGCAGAGAAACCGCCGAAAAAGTTCATGCCAAGTTGCGTGAACTGGGCAAACAGCGCGGCGGAATAAAAGTTCCGCGCGAATTTGTCTTTATGGACCGCGCCGCTTTAGGGCTGGGTTCGGTGTTTATCCATCTGAACGCCGAAGTCAACTGGTACCGCCTCTTCAACGAACTGATTGAAGATTTTGACGAAAACGCTGTCATACAAAAACAAAGTGATGCCCTGAATAAATTCGGCATCCCAGTGCCGCAATAGCCCGCTTCATTATATCCAAAAAACCTTAATTCCAGCCGCCGCGTAGCGCGCCTGCGCGCCTGAGCGAAAAAATAGCGCCTGCGCGCCTGAGCGAAAAAAGTGCGCCAAACAAAATAACCGCATTTATTGGGGTAATTTCCTAGTAAAACCACAAATTTTTTAAATAAATACGATATTTTCTCGAATTGATAACAATTTATAAACAAATTTTATCAATAATAGAAGAAGTGGGAAATTTACGGCATGAAGAATTTATGCCATAATTGAAGAAAGGCTTTTGGGGGCCAAATCCATTTGAAGCATGCAAATACGACAATTCCCTGTTGTTATGATGCGATTGCGCAGCGCCGCAATATCGCACCCCCCGATAATGTCCTTTTGAACCACGGGGAAGCCCCAAACATCCCCGCCCACGACAAAGTAACGAGCAACCATCTTGATGGAAGACGATAAATATGACAGAGCACAACAATAAACGTTCATCACACCCCGGCAGGCTGGCAAGGCTGCGTAAGGCCTTTGGCATCGGCGGGCTTGAACGAGATATTGCCCAGTCCAAACAACGGAGCCGCAACCGCCGCTCCGAGGCCGGGAACGTGTTCTTTACCCTATTTGGCGCGGTGGCCGTTGTTGGCGTACTGGGCGCCGGTATCATGTCCACCATGCGAGGCCCCCTGACCACCATGGTCGAAATTAACCGCATCGAAGAGGCCAAATCACAAATGCGCCTGAATGCCCGTTTGGTGTTACAAGATGCCAGTTCCAACAGCCATTGTGGCGCCACCGATGATGTTACAGCCGACCCGGCGGCAACAGAATTTACCGAGGCGCGCCCATGGTCGGGCGGCGGTTCCCCCGGCCCATCAGATGGTGGTTTACTTCCCGGGGCGATTGGGGCCTCTCAAACTGACCCATGGGGCCAGACATACGGGTATTGTGTATGGAATAACGGGGCATCAAATACAGGATGTACCGACACTTTGGACGGCGCGAACGACCCCAACGCCGCGGCGATTGCCCTGATCACCGGGGGGCCGGACCGAGCAATCACAACAACCTGTGCCCAGGCCGCCGGCGGTGGGAAGGATAATGACGATCTCATTGAAGTTTTAACCTATGCAGAAGCCGTTACAGGATCAGGCGGTCTTTGGACGGATGCCGGGGCCGATGCCACCATCAATAAAAATATTGATGTCACAGGGGAAGGGACATTTAGCGGTAAGCTGAACGTAACCAGCGCCACCGATTCAACATTCACCGCCGGGGCGTCATTTGGTAACGATATCGTGACAACAGGCGATGTTATCACCAACAGCATTCAATCCCTCACCCCCGGTTCAGACCCCATCACGATTACCGCGACATCAACCAATCTGGACAGTAATCTGGTTGTGAATGGAACCAACACCACCACCCTGAACGGGGCGACCACGATTAATGATGACCTTGCCGTCACCGGTGCAACCGATTTGCAAGGAACATTGAATGTAAATGGCAACATCGCCAATGATAACGGCACAGACCCGATTACCATTAATGACACATTGAACGTCACCGGCCTGGCCGATTTCGACAGCGGCACCAATATTGATGGCGACATTACCAGTGATGCCGATGGCGTGGTCAATATCAATGACGCGCTGGATGTGACCGGTGATGTGAATGTGAACGGCAATATCGCCAATGATAACGGCACAGACCCGGTTGCCATTAATGATGACCTCAGCATAACCGGTGATATTGTGACCGATACGGTGATAAACAGTACGACCAATGACGGTTCAACCAACCCGATTACCCTGTATCAAAGTGACGGCACCACAGAGGTTTTCGCCGTAGATTCATTGGGTAATGTCAGTTTTGCAGGAAACCTCAGCATGAATGGCGCGGCCGATGCCGGAAAAATATTAATCGCCGATGGCACGACCGGCGTCTTTACACCGCAAACCATGGGCGCGGATGCCACAATCGCCGACAATGGGGATGTCACCATCGCCAATGACGCCATTACCAACGCCAAAATGGCCAATGATGCCGTGGATACGGCTGAACTGGTCGATGATGCCGTGACAGCCGCCAAAATTAAGGATGGCGAAGTCGATATTGAAGAATTGGCCGCCACAGCCAGCGGCAGTGATTTATGTTTGAAATCAGACGGGACAACAGGATTAAAATTTGAAATTTGTTCAGGAAGCGGCGGCGGTGACGGCGTTGGTTCCGACGGGTTTGTTGATTTGGCCGACACGCCAGGCGCCTACGCGGCCGCAGCCGCCGATGCGGATAAACTGGTGGTGGTTAACGGCACAGGGGATGGCCTTATCTTCACCGATGCGTCATCCATCATCCCGCCAAGTGACCGCTTGATTGACGCCCCGGACGCCGTACAGGTGGAGGCCGTGGGCGATACCTATATCGATGTCGATACCACCGATAATGGTCAGACAAACTCTATCGTATTTGTCAATGATGGCACCACCAACATGACCATTCAATCCAATGGCCAGGTCGATATGGCCGGGTCGATGACCGTGGATGCAACCGTTTTAACCGTCAATGCGACCACCGATCTGGTGTCTGTTGGCGGCAATCTGGCGGTGGACACCAGCGTTCTGTTTGTTGACAGTGCGACCAACGACAATGTCGGCATTGGTACGGCCACGCCCGAACCAACGGCCATTTTGGATATCACCTCCACCACAAAGGGTATATTACCGCCGCGCATGAAACTGGCCCAGCGCGACACCATGACCACGGCCGGCACATTTGACGCCACACAGCAAGGGATGACCATCTTTGCCACCGATGCCGGTGATGCGGGATTGTTACAATTCTGGGATGGCACAGACTGGGTTGATGTTGGCGGCGGCGGTGCCGAAGGCGCCGGTATCTGGGCGCCCGATGATGGCGGCGAATCCTTTATCGAATACAGCGATGCGCTGGGCGGTATGCGCGTCGGCCGGATCACCGGTCAGGCGGCACCGGCCATTGACTGGACCCTGGACACCGCCAACAGCGTTGTCTTCACCTCAAATAAAGTAGCCATTGGCTCCAGCACCATCAGCGCAGGCCTGACCGTTGACATTACGGGCAACATCGGGGCCACCAATTACTGCGCCGATGACGGCAGCGATTGCTTCACCGCCGCCGATATTGATGGCCTGATGAGCGGCAGCGGCAGCCTCTGGACCGACAACACACAATATATCACGCGCGAGAATTTTCATATTTTGAATGCGGGTGAAACAACTGACAGCGCTGGCCTCAATGGCGGTGTTGGTAACGCATTAATCTGGGATCAAGATAAAGGATCTTTACGCGCAGGTAGCGCAACAGCAGCCCAGTGGGATAATAGCAATATCGGTTCTAACTCTTTTGCATTTGGTATCGACACAAGAGCATCAGGCAATAATGGCAGCGTTGCTTTAGGCAGTGAAACCGTCGCTAGCGGGGCTTGGGGTAGTTTTGCTGCAGGTGATCGCGCCACCGCCAGTGCCGCTGCCAGCATGGCTACAGGGATATCAACAACGGCCAGTGGCCAAGGCAGCGCGGCCTTCAATGGCGAAACTACAGCTAGCGGTACATATAGCCTATCAGCCGGTTTATATTCAGAAGCTAGCGGCAGCAATAGTATCGCCACAGGTAGTAGAACAGTAGCCAGCGGCATTAACAGTATGGCAATGGGTAAAGAAGTAATTGCCGGATCAGGTACAGCCGGTGACGGTGCCGGTGACGGTTCTATGGCGATTGGTCTAATTGATGATGCCGTCACGATCACGACTTCTCCGCAAGTTAGTGGGACACAGTCACTAGGTATTTTTATGGGCGACCAGAGCGGCGTTGATCTCAACGCAACACAAACGATGGGGCTTTTTGGCGGTAAATTATTAATTGATCCGGCCGTTCCGGCCACACAATTAACGGCACGCGGTGCCATTGATGTGGGTGCGGCGACCGATGCCATCGTTCTGCCGTCCGGTACAGTCGCCCAGCGCCCCGGCACCGGGGTGGACGGGATGCTCCGCTTCAACAGCGACAACGACGCGTATGAGGTTTATTCCTCCACCGCCGGCGACTGGGTTCAAATCGTCAGCGGCGGTAGCCCCGGCCTTTGGACCGATCTGGGCAGTGGCCGCATTCATTACGGCACAGCCGGCACCGAACAGGTGGGTATTGGCACCAACAACCCCGTCACCGCGCTGGACGTGAATGGCGGCGTGCGTGTGGGCTCCGTCAGTGCAGCTCCGCCAACCTATCTGGCGCTGAATTCCCTAAGCAACGTAGATACAGCGCCAAGTGACGGTGAATGTCTGGTCTATGACACAGGCAGCGGCAATTGGGTAAATGAAGCATGTGATGATCCGAGTAGCGCCCTTTGGACGGACAACACCACGCACATCAGCCGTGAAGATTTCCACATTCTGAACACCGGTGAAACCACTGCTACTAGTGGGCTTGATGCAGTTAATCAAGGTTTACTTTACCATACTGATAAAAAGGCGCTTAGTGTAGGAGGCCCTAGCGGTGGAGGTCAGTGGGACGAGGGTGAAATTGGTACATACAGCTTGGCTTATGGTTATACTACCAGAGCAACTGGCTCACATAGTTTAGCGGGGGGGAAATGGACAAGAGCGTCTGGCATAAATTCTGTTGCATTTGGTCAACAGTCAGCTGCTACCGCGTCTTACACCATGGCAGTAGGTAGCGGTACAGCGGCAACTGCCCCTTATGCTATTGCATTAGGGCGCAGAGCATTTGTAACAGGTGCACGTGGTATAGCATTCGGTAATGTAAAAGTGGGAGATGGTAATACCACATCATATTATAATACCGGAGGCACAGCTTCTGATGATACTATCGGAGAAGGATCCATGGGTTTTGGCTTAGTAACAGAAGCCAATGACCCAGCCACACCTCCTATTATTACAGGTGATGAATCTCTTGGTATCTTTATGGGTGACCAAAGCGGAGTCAACATCACAGATTCGCAAGTCATGTCAGTAATGGGCGGTAAAGTGGGTATTGGAACCGTCAGTCCGAATACTGAACTGCATGTGGTCGGCGATATTCAATACACAGGCACGCTGACCGACATTTCGGATCGGCGCCTGAAAACCGATATTACGCCCCTTGGTGCCGAAGACATGATTGCGCGCCTGAGTGCGGTTGACACCTACACCTTCCGCATGAAGGGCGATGAAAGCGGACGGGTTGAATATGGTGTGATGGCGCAGGAGCTGGAGGAAATCTTCCCCGAGCTGGTGAACACCGCCGATGATGAAATGGGCACAAAATCCGTGAACTACACCGGATTAATCGCCCCGATGATTGAGGCGACCAAGGCGCTGAAAACCGAAAATGACGCCCTGAAGGCCGAGCTGGACGCCGTGAAAGCGCAGCAAAAGCTCGTTCTGGCAACGCTGGAGACCATGCAAAGCGACATGAACGGCATGAAAGTCCACACCGGATACGGCATCGAAAAAGGCAACGCATTGGCGTTGTTGATCTTGCTGTTATCACTGGGCGGTATGGCCGGAACACTCTTGGTACAAAGACAAAAACAGGGTAAAATCGGCTGAGTTAAAGCAACGGGACATGATGAGACAAAAGCACATTCAACGGCCGCAGCCGAAGATAAAAGCAGCCTTTAGCAAGCAGCGCGCTCACCGCGCCCTGTGTACGGCTCTGGGCGCGGCAACGTTGCTGTTTGGCTGCATCGGCCCCGCTTCCCCTGTTCAGGCGCAGGATATTACCACCGGCCTTGTGGGCCATTGGGAATTTGACGGTGACTATACCGATAGTATCGGCGCAAATGATGGAAGCGTTATCGGGGATACGACGATCATCGATGGACGCGTAGGAAGTGGCGCGGTTTATTTTGATGGCGATAATGATGGCGTAGATTTTGGCGATGTCACGATTATGGATGGATTGGGCCAAGCGACATATTGTTTGTGGGTAAAAACCTCTATGGTTCTAAGTACGGAAACCATCTCGGTTCTAAGGAAAGACTTATCTTTCAACGCTTTTCAATATAGCCCTGCCAATGGTGGGTGGAGAACCGTCTTATTTACGCCTAGCTTTATTGCAACAAACGTATATAGCGAAGATATTGTTGATACAAATGGTACTTGGCAACATTTTTGCAGTGTTTATAACGGAGCAAATTTAACACTCTATAAAAACGGTCAAAATACTGGTTTATCCTTCGCAAAGTCAGGAAATATTGCTGATAGTGCTGTTTCCTTAATTTTTGGTATCACTGAAGCAAACGACGAGGATTACGAAGGGGCTATAGATGATGTTCGATTTTACAACCGCCCGCTAACCGCCGATGACATTGCCGAACTCTATAAACAATACACCCTTTCTCAATGCGGAAACTCCTATGACGCCGGAAAAATCATTTTCAATCAGGACTACGCCGTTATGCAATATTGCAACGGCACTGAATGGGTCAATATGGGCAAGGAAGCCTCGATCCTGTATGGGCAAAAAAGCACCGATACCAAAAAACTGGTGGCATGGTGGAAACTGAACGAAACAAGCGGCGCCACCATCACTGACAGCTCCGGCAACGGTAATGACGGAACATGGACCGATGGCGTTAATAATGATGTTACAGAAGAGACAACGACCGGTATAGTCTCATCTGCTCTTACTTTTGACGGGATAGACGACTCAATTGTTGTTGCTTCCCCCGCGTCAATGTCCTTTGCATCGGGCAGTTCTTTTACCGTTTCCGCATGGGTAAAAGTTTCTTCATGTGATAGCAGTGGCAGTAAGGTATTTGAAAAAAAACAACTCAGCTATGAACAATTACAATTACAATGTTATTCATCAGATAATCTGCCCCGATTTTCTGTACGTGACAGTAATTCCATAGATGCAGATGCGGTTGGAAGCACGCCGATTAATGACAATAACTGGCATTTATGGACAGGTGTGAAAGACGGCAATACAGTATATCTTTATATTGATGGCGTTTTAGAAGACACGCAAACAGCAGCTTTTACAGGAAACTGGAATGATGGCGAGATAAGGATCGGGGACAGCATTGATGGCGGGCCGCGTCTTATAGACGGAAAAATAGATGATGTCCGTGTCTACAACTACGCTTTATCGTCTACTGAAGTCGAAAAAATCGCTAGCACCGCGCAAAGCTGCCCGGCCACTGATAACGGTCTGGTCGGGTATTGGACGATGGATGAAACCAGCGGCGCCACCATCGCCGATAGCTCCGGCCAAGGCAATAACGGAACATGGACCGATGGCGTCAACAACAATGTCACCGATGAAACAATGGCCGGACAAGTCGGCACCGCGCTGAGTTTTGATGAAACGGTCAATAATGTCATCACCGTACCGCACGCCCCCGAACTGGATCTCAACTCCGGCTATACGGTCTCAGGCTGGGTTTATTTCGACAGCGGCGCCGTTGTAGACGTTAATCCTTCATGGATCAGTAAAAACAACCCTGGCGGCTGGGGGTCCGGCTGGGCCATCGGCCGCACATCGGGCGGGGGAAATATTGTCGACGGTAAAATCCGTTTAATCACGTCTCATGCACGCGATTTCAACGATCCAGACGCGATCTCTTTCACTGGCTGGGTATATCCGGTGGACACCTGGGTTTACGTAACCATAACTTGGGATGGAGCATATAATAAATATTATTTGAACGGCGCATTACTGGCCAGCGAAACAGATGCTATTACAGTACCGCCAGACACCTCCACCGGTGATCTTCTTATAGGGTTTGCGGAAACAAATGACTATTCTGAATATCAAGACGGCGCGCTGGATGATCTGCGCCTGTATAACCGGGCGTTAAACGATACCGAAATCGCGGCGTTATACGGTGCCAGTGGCGGCACGTGCAATGCCTCGCTTTGTGAAAACCCGATTGGCTATAGCGGTGAGCTGATATTCAACAGCGACGACAATGTCATGCAATATTGCGACGGCAGCGAGTGGATCGGCCTTGGCCCCGCCAGCGCAGGCGGCGCGGGCTGTAGCGGCCCCTCCGGCGAGGCAGGCAGCCTGATTTACAACAGTGACTTTGATATCCTGCAATATTGCGACGGCGGCGATTGGCGCGGCATCGGCGCCGACCCGACAGCAACCGTTCTGGCCGATGGCTTAATCGGCCATTGGAAACTGGATGAAACAACGGGGTCCTCCATCGTGGATTCCGCCGGAACCAGCAATGGAACATGGAACGATAACAGCGGCAACAGCGTCGCCGAAGAAACAACAGCCGGACCGGTAAATAAAGGCATTACGTTTGATGGCACCGATGACTATATCGACCTTTCGGCAACGGCTGTAGGAACCGGAAGTTACGATGACATCACCATTGCCGGTTGGTACAAATCGGCGGGAACAAGCGTCTCTGACGACCAGTATATGGTTATTTTAGGAGATCCCGTTGGTGGAAGTAGAGATGTTTTCATGGTTGGTATTGATACTGCAAAACGCGTGCGTGTTTTGATTGAAAGCACAGCAGGGAATGGTGAAAATTACGGCGGAACATCCGATGTTGTTGATCAGTCCTGGCATCATATTGCGGCCACGCGCACAAAGGCAGTCGGTGGGGACATCAACATATACGTTGATGGTGTACTGGAGGCCAGCTACGAAGTTGAAGACATTCATGAAGATCGAACACTGACCATTCTGGGGCATAGCTTTATCGGGGATGACCCGGGAGCAACCGAGCAGGTGAACGGAACGCTTGATGATATCCGCGTTTATAACCGCGCCCTGTCTGGCGGTGAAATTGCGGCCCTGTATGAATTGGGCAACCCGTAAGGCGCGGCCATAGCCAGCAATATGGCCGGCCACTGGAAACTGGATGAAACCAGCGGCCCAACCGCCGCGGATAGTTCCATCAACGCCAATAACGGCACCATGACCGGCACCACCAGCGTATCAGGCCCAATGAATAAGGCCTTTGAATTTGATGGCACCGGCGAATATGTCAGCGTGGCGCATGACGCCGACCTCAACATCACCGGCGATATCACAGTATCGGCATGGATATACCCCCATACATTCGGCAGCGTGGATGATGAAAACAGAATTGTTTTCAAAGGCGCAGGACGGCACATCGAAAATCTGTTCACTTTAGATATAGACGACAGCAATATCACATTTAACCTGCATGAAAATGATGGCGTTGGTGATTCCGTTATATATTGTGATGATCCCACCGAATCATGTGTTCGCGGCACCAGCACTTTATCCGCCAATACATGGTATCATGTCGCCGCCACCTATGACGGGGCAACGGCAACAGTTTATGTGAACGGCACGCCGGACGGGTCCCATAGTTTTGTTTCAACCGGAACGGGCAATACAGACCCGCTGATGATTGGGGGCCGCGACGACAACACCGATATGTTTGATGGCGTAATTGATGATGTCCGTATCTACAACCAGGCCTTGTCGGATAGTGACATCACTGCATTGTATCAAGCCGGCGACCCTTGTTACAGGTCCCCCACCCCCGGAACGGTGTGTGCTGACGGGTCCATCTATGCCGGCATAACCCAGGATGGCAATGTCCCCATGCTGGTGACCACCGTTGCCCATGAATCAACCGAAACCTGGAATGACGGGCAAACTAATTTTTACTATATCGATTCATGTTACAGCGGCTGGAAGGGTGAGTGTTACACCGCCGCCATGATGGCCAATGATTCCAATACCGTTGAGCCCGGCGTTCAGCCGCATGACGCCGCCGCCTATTGCGATGGATTGACCGCCCACGGCCATAGCGACTGGTATCTTCCGGCCATTGATGAATTGCTGCTGCTCTGGAACGGGGGATCCCCCATTGCGAACGTGGCAACGGATGGTACGCTCTACCACAGCTCCCGCGAACGTAACACCACCGAAATCTGGCAAGCAAATTTTAATACCGGGACGCAGGATGGTTCGAATACAAAAAATAATGCGGCGCGTGTCCGCTGCGCGCGGAAACAATGATGATGACAAGGTTTATGACGACATATTCAAAAACGAAAATGGCAAACATGCTGGCGCTGGCCGCAATGGCTGTTTTATGCTTGCCCGCCACGGCCATGGCCGATTGCACCGACCCGGTTGGCAAGGAAGGCGAAATCCGTTTCAATAACGCTTATCTGGTGTTTCAGGGATGCAACGGCACAGACTGGGTCGCTTTCCACGATCCGTCCTGCCCTGCTGGGGATGGATGTGATCCTTGCTTAACGGGGCCAATTGGCACGGTGTGCACCAGTGATGGCGCGGTCTATGCCGGCGACACCGTCGGCGGTGCGCGTATGTATGTGGCCACGGCAAACGAAGCCGCACTAAAATATGGCGGGGCCAATATTGACTTAAATGGCAGCAACCCCGCGGCGGCGCCTGAATTGGATGATGATGGCCTTGTCAATACCAACTGGTTGTTAACCAGCGGTGCAGGCGATCATGACGCCGCGCAGGCCTGCCGTGACCGCGGTACAGATTGGTACCTTCCGGCCATTGATGAATTAAGAGAAATTTATAATAACTGGGCATCACTGGGCAGCGCCAATTTGCCCGCACCCGCAATCGGCACTGGCTTTAGATCATCATCTGAAGCTTCATCGTTCTCCACAGATGTACTGGTCACGAATGATATCCCAGGAAACTACATTCAAGGAAAGACCGGAACAATGGCAGTGATTCGCTGCGTGCGGCGTTAACACCATGATAAATGGAAAGAATACATGTTAAAGGCAAAAATACATAATGCAAGAATAACAATCCACTCCATGCTATTGGCGATTGCTTTCCTTTGCTTTTCAATGCTTACCGTGACCGCCGCCATGGCCGATTGCACCGACCCAACCGGAAAGGAAGGGGAAATCAGATACAATTCCGTGTATAAAACCTTTCAAGGGTGCGCAGGTAGCGACTGGGTCGCGTTTCACGAATTAACGCCCGTACCCGGCCCCACCAGCGGCCTATTGGGGTATTACAGGCTGGATGAAACATCGGGAACAACCATATACGATAGCTCCGGCAACGGATATCATGGCACCTTTAACGGCGCGCCCGCCGTAACCCCCGCCGCCAGTGGGCCGGGCGGCGCCGGCGCGATTGAATTCACCACCGCCACCAACGTAACCATCAGTGATAATGCATTCGACAATCTGGCCGCATTAACGGTCTGCGCGTGGGTTTACCGGCCATCAACCCCCACGGCCGTCGGGTTTACCGGCCTGGTTGGAAAAAATGTCGCAGGAAATGATGGATGGGATATGTATGGCCAGTCAAATAACGAAGTCTTCGGCTTTTCTCAGCCCGGGGCAGGATATAAACAACCGGGCGGCATTCTGACCGCCGACACATGGGTACATGTCTGCGCCAGTTGGGACGGGAATTACAACACCTCCAGTATGAAAGTTTATAGAAACGGCGTTGAAGTTTCACTGGGGGCTGGAACCTCCTACGGCAGCATTCAGGATGATGCGGCAAACGATATCACAATTGGCGGTACAGCCGCCTACGACTTTGATGGACGCATGGCGGGCGTGCGCATATATAACCGCGTGTTGACCGACCCGGAAATAGCGCAGCTTCATGCCCTGGGTTATTAAATAATTTTATGAAATAAGCTGATTAAATGAGTAACAATTTAGTGGGAATGGATATTTTAGGAACGCAAAACACCATGAAACATATATTTGCCCTTACCATTGTCTTTTGCTTTGTGGTCATTATGTTGCCTGCGCAGCAAGCCCTTGCCGATTGCACCGACCCGGTTGGTAAGAAAGGCGAAATTCGTTACAACAGTGACTATCAGGCCTTTCAGGGATGCGACGGCACAAATTGGATGGCCTTTCACACCCCCGTATGCCCGGCCGGGACTGGGTGTGATCCTTGCGAAACCGGGCCCATAGGAACGATGTGTACGAGCGACAACGCGATTTATGCGGGCACCACGGTTGGGGGTGTCCGCATGTATGCGGCGCGCTGCGATCATGGGCAAAGCTGGGATGGCTCGAGCTGTACTGGTTCGGCGATCACGCTTAGATGGAAAACCTCCTCTACTGCAACGGCCGGAACAGGGGACTCGAATGATGGTGTGGATAACACGGACGCAATGGCAACGGCCGGAATTGCCGATCACCCCGCCGCGGAAGCATGCCGAAACATAGGGCCAGAATGGTACCTACCGGCATTAAATGAGCTTGATGATTTATATACCAATCTTGCCGATACTGGTGTAACACCCGGGAATGACTTCGACTTTGACACTAGCGGTGTTTATTATTGGTCTTCCACGCAAGTTGACACTTGGAGCGGTTGGACCCGAAGATTTGATGGTGCGGCTACGCAGAGTAATTTCAAAGGTATTTACAACAACGTCAGGTGCGTGCGGCGTTAAGATATAAAATCAGGCCCGTAATATATTACGATACATTACGATTGCGGCAATTCCTGAAAATCCTTGATACAGATAAAGCCGTCTTTAGCGGCCACAACAATTTCACTGCTCAGGACGCAGACAACATCGCCCGGGCGGTATTGATGCGCCTCTGTCCAGCCATTAAAGTGATAAATGGCCCATAACCGCCCATCAAAATGCCCCAACGCGCCAAAACGGCCAAAGGCGCGGCCGGTGCGTTTGATATCCTCTACGGTTTTGCCCCAATCCAGCATGCGCATCGCCTCGTCCGGCATGGGAAAGGTGGAGGCTTTGGATTGGTCTTGCGGCGCGGCGCTTTGCCACAAAGCGGGCAGTTCACGAAACACTCGCGAGAGCATATCCGGCGCGGCCATCGCAATTTTACAAGACAGGGTTTCCACGTCATCTTGCGCGGTGATCGGGATTTTTTTCTGCAGCAATATATCGCCATCATCAAAAACATCGCTGAGCTTATGTATGGTAACGCCGCTGGCCTCCGGGTGGTTCATCAGGATGGTTGGCGTCGGCATAATCCCCCGTCCGGCCGGCAGTAAGGAGGGATGAAAATTAATTCCATAGGCACGGTCTTCATCGACGGGCGGAATTTTATGGGGGTATCCCGCGCTTAAAAACACTTGCGCGCCCTGATCACAGAAAATACCGATATCCATAGGCAGCGGCTTATTGGTGCTGAAAGGGATGTCCAGCCGCTCGGCCAGTTCTTTGGTTTTCACATTAAAATTAAAAACATTATCGCAATCGAACGAAAAAACGGCCAGAAGCTCATGCCCCTCGGAAAGCAGGCGCTGAACGGATTCCAGCATAAAATCATAACCAAAATAGACAAATTTCATAGGTTTGATTATCCGGTAAATACGGCGCGGCGGCAAGGGCCAAGCAAAAGATTAGGTATCAAACATAGGAAAAATAAAGGAAACCGAGCATGAAACGGGGGAATGGAACCTTAGGCTTCGTCATCAAAAATGGATAACAGCTCATCACTCATGTCATCCGCGGTTTTTAAAACCCCGACATTGGCTTTATAGCTCAGCTCAGCCAGGCTCAGGTTTACGGCTTCTTCGGCCAGATCAACATTCGGGCCGCCGATCAGCCCGTCGGCATTGGCAAATGGGGAATCCGGCGCATAAGACGGCACAAACGGGCGCCCGGCCGATACGACCTCACTGCGCACGCCGCCTGCGCTATCGGCGCTTTGACGGGTCGTCAGCGCATCATATGGGGGTTTGCCCCCCTCCTCCAGCGATCCGGCCGTGGTTATATTGGCCACATTCGACGCGCTGGCGTTCAAACGCTGCGTTGCGGCGTTCATACCCGATAATGCTATTCCCATGGTATTAATCATATTTTTATTATATCATGGGATAAGTTAAGAATGCATTGAAAATGCAGCATTTATAATAAAACAAAATGGAATTTCAAATATGCGTGTTTTAGCCTTAATATGTAGCGCTTTTATTCTTTTCACCACCCTGGAGGCACAAGCCAGCCCAAAGCCCTGGTATTGGAGCTGGTGGCCATCACACTGGCACAAACAGGATTTTAAACCCTATCTAAACGATCCAAAGCAGCCACATAACACACAATGGCAAAACGGCCTTTATGCCGGGCAAGACTGGCACCCTGAAAACTGGATACAGGCCAAAGGATCAATTCGCGCCGTTTTAGACGGTTTTTATGATAACAATGTGATAAAGGGACAGGACGTTGATAATGATATACCTGTCTTGATTGTCGGGGATGGATTTATGCGCCTTTCTGGCCAAGACCAGCGCCGCGTTGCCGATTTCATCAACTATGTGTTTCAGGTGACAACAACGGCCCCTGCGGGTATGTATAGCATTTATTATGACCGTACAGATAAAGGCATTTTTGGCCGCGGAGCGCCCATTGGAACGTATACGGATAAGGGCTTGAGCCTGCAATAAGCGGTCAATAAGGCAGCCCTGCCCCCACATCATTAATGATCAGGCCCAATAATCAGGCGGCGGCACTGTGCGGCGCTATTTGGCGCTGTTCGGTTAGGCACCGACCTCTGGTTTCGGGCGTTTTTTCTTCCGCGATTCCCGCATGATAATAACAAAGTTGCTGGTTATAATAATGGCCGCACCAGCCCCGACCATATGACCGGGGATAAAACCCCACACGAAAAAATCCAGAAGCAACGCCCAAAGCATATTTAAATACGTAATCGGTGCAATAATGCTGGCATCGGCATAAGTATAAGACTTGGTCAGGCATATCTGCAGGGCAAAAGCACACACCCCGATCATCAGCAATAAAAACAGGCTATAAAGGCCGGGCATGCTAAAGAAAAACGGCAAGGCAGGAAGAGCCAGAGCCGAGCTGATGAGACTGAAATAAAAGACGGTGACAAACGGTTCTTCCGAGCGCCCAAGCCAGCGCAATATAATCATGATAAGTGCATGAAAAAAAGCCGCCGCCAGACCAACCATTCCGCCCACAAAGCTGGAAATGGCGCCGGGCTGTATGATTAATAATATGCCGCAAAAACCGGCTAGCGCAGCCGCGCTACGGTAAAGGCCGACTTTTTCTTTTAAAAGCGGATACGAGAGCAGCACAACAAAAATCGGCGCGGCAAATAACAGGCTTTGAATTTCAGACAGCGGCAGCATTTTAAGCGCAAAAAACGTCAGAACCATTCCGATTGACCCCACCAAGCCGCGGATCATCTGGTGACGCAAATTTGCTTTTTTTAACATATGCAACTTGCCCATACCATACAGCGCCAAGGCACATAGAATGAGACAAACAAAGCTGCGGAAGAACATGGCTTGCACCGGATGATGAATTTCCGTTGCCAGCTTCACAAACAGGGCCATAAACGCAAACATAATTGATTGCATCACGGCAAATCCGGCGCCGATTAAAACAGGATTATTCCCCTGCCATAACGTTTTCATCAATCGTCACCCGTTTATTCTTTTTATGTTCGCGGTAAATTACATATAAATTTGCACTGATTACGATAAAGGCTCCTGCAAAAACCGGCCACCCCGGAACAACATGCCAGATAACAATGTCAAAACCGGTTGCCCAGACCAAGCCGGTGTAGCTAATGGGGGCCGTCAGCGCAATGGGGGCATATTTTATCGCCGCGGTCAGGCAAAATTGTGCAATGCCGCCCGCTATGCCGGTGCAAATCAGCAGGAACAGATTAAAGGTACTTGGCACACTTGCTACAAAGGGCATGCAAACCCCCGTCATGACCATTCCCGTCAACACAAAATAAAATGTAATTGTAATCGGGCTTTCGGTCTTCATAAAACGAAGCAGCAGCGCCAATGACGCGTGCATCAAGGCGGCCGTAATGGCCACACCAATCCCCAGCCATGTCCCGCTAAAGCCCTTTAGCCCCACAATCGCCAAAACACCGAAGAAACCGATAATAATCGCGCTCCAGCGATGAATCCCGACCCGTTCCTGCAATACAAAATACCCCAGCGCGGGTATAATCAATGACGCGGTAAACAGCAAAACCGTTGTTTCGGCCATCGGTAACAGGGCAAACGCCCAAAAGGTCATCATCAGGCTGATCGTGCCGATAATAGCGCGCGCGGCGAGTGCCTTTGGCTTTTTCGTTTTAAACAAATGGTGTTGCCGCGTCACAAGAATATACCCCAACAGCGGAAGTACCGATACCACGTTACGATAAAAGGCTATCTCTATAATATGATGATCTTCGACCAGCAACTTGGCGATCATATTCATCAGCGTTAGCAAAAAATATGAAATCAACGCCAAACCTATTGCCCTTAAAGGGATATCAATATGAACGTATGGCGTTTTGATCTCGTATGACATAGGGCTAATATGACCATATTCTGCGTGATCGGCAATGGTTCAAGTTGAATTATTACAATTTATTGACTTACGTAAATACCCATGATAGCGTTCGCCATATTTTATATTTAAGGAGATAGCATGAAAAAAGAATTAGAAAACAACATTCGGGAATTGTCAGAAATTTTTGCACGCAACGTCAATATATTAAGAGACGCACCACTTGCTGATTTAACAGACGAAGTTCAGGATAACCTTATTGAAGGTACAGAACGCGCCGTAGTATTAGAAATGGCACTTCGGGCTGAACTGAACGCCAGCGAAGACAGTAATTTTTATGCAGAGCTTATTGAATTCACAAAAAAAGAAGGAAGCGATGCCACAAAGGCCATGGAAGACGTTCTACCTTTTTTTGATGCCTTCATGGAAAACCTAAGTGACATGGGCGTTTCTTCTGGTTCATGCCCAACTGTCGATGCGACAGAAGAGGCATTGGACAAAACCAGAAAGCAATTCGACGCGCCTTCAGGCCCGTAAATATGCCCCATTCAGTACAAAAATTAATAAGGCGCCCTTTCAGCGCCTTATTTTTTTATACGTCATTCAAATTGATATCCGGCTAGTTTTTCGTCTTATCAACCAACTGGTTTTTCTTGATCCAAGGCATCATGGAGCGCAGGCGTTCACCAACCTCCTCGATCTGATGCTCGCCTTCAATGCGGCGAATGGCCTTCATCGTTGGCATGCCGGTTTTGTTTTCATTGACGAATTCCTTCACGAACTGGCCGGTCTGGATCTCACTCAGGATCTTTTTCATCTCGGCCTTGGCATCGGCATTCACAACGCGCGGTCCGCGTGTCAAATCGCCATATTCCGCGGTATTAGAGATAGAATAGCGCATATTGGCAATACCGCCTTCATATAGCAGATCAACAATCAGCTTGGTTTCGTGCAAACATTCAAAATAAGCCATTTCCGGCGCATAACCAGCCTCTACCAGCGTTTCAAATCCGGCCTTAATCAGGGCGGTAATGCCACCGCACAATACGGCTTGTTCACCAAACAAGTCAGTTTCACATTCCTCGCGGAAATTGGTCTCAATTATGCCGGAACGCCCACCGCCTACACCGGACGCATATGACAGCGCAATGTCCTTTGCTTTACCGGATGCATCCTGATGCACGGCAATCAAACAAGGAACGCCGCCGCCCTTGGTATATTCACCGCGCACCGTATGGCCTGGGCCTTTAGGGGCAATCATGATCACATCATTATCGGCAGGCACCTCGATCAAGCCGAAATGCACATTCAGACCATGGGCAAACGCCACGGCTGATCCCTTTTTCAGGTTTGGTGCAATCTCTTCTTTGTAAATATCGGCCTGTAATTCATCTGGGGTCAGGATCATCAAAACATCGGCCCATGCCGCGGCTTCGGCCACTGTCATACATTTCAGACCGGCATTTTCGGCCTTAACACGCGAAGCGGAGCCTTCACGCAGTGCAACGCGCACATCTTTAACGCCGCTGTCATTCAGGTTATTGGCATGGGCGTGACCTTGGGAACCATAACCAACAATCGCGACCTTTTTATTCTTGATTAAGGCGATATCACAATCGCTATCATAATATACACGCATAGAACTCTCATTCCCTCTTGCTTGGTTGATATGGGCTACATTTGACTGGGCCATATTAAAATCCTTTTGTTTTTGACATTATCAATAATCATAAAACAGAATACGCGGTATCAACGCAACAGAAAAGGCATAAAAAAGGGTAAAAATAGGCAAAAAAGACAGAAAATCTGCCATCCCTGCCTAGCCTGGACCATTTTACGCATAAGACTGCGCGTAACAGACCTAATCCAGATAGGCTTCAACTTCTTTGGTGATGTTCAGCCACTTATTCATACCACCCAGAATCTGATCATCTTTGCGGCCATACACATCGCCATCGCCCATATCGATCTGCGCCAGATTGGCACTATAGTTCATGCCCATCAACCCTCGGTTTTCAAAGAAATTACAAGAAAAAGTCTTATCAATCTCCAGATAATTTTCATCAACCACGACATCCATCACGACGCGGCGATCACCGTCCATTTTATTCGCAATGTTAGAAAAATTCGTCTGCTTGATTGATTTAATCATTGAATAATCATCCAATAAATATTCAACCCCTTTTTGACACGCCAGAACAAGTTTTGCATCGGCCTGATCGCGGCTTACGCACCCGCCGAGGGCCAAAACACTGGTCACCAGCCCGGCGAGACACAAAATTTTCATGGTTTTGTAATTAAGCGTTTGTAACATATCTTTTAGCTCCTGTTCTCTAAAAGGCTTTCAAGATTACACTCTCGTAAAGCCATGTAATTTTATTGTATTGATTGTTTTGCGAAACTTTCCTGCCCCCGAGAAATGGCGGCAACACCGGTACGGCTGACATCCACCATACCCAATGGGCGCATCAATTCCAAAAAGGCCTCAACCTTCCCCATATCCCCCGTGACCTCAAAGACAAATGAATTCAGTGTGGAATCGACAACGCGCGCCCGAAAAATATCGGCTATACGCAGGGCTTCAATACGCTTTTCACCGGCCGCAACCACCTTAACAAGGGCCAGTTCCCGGTCAACAAACGGGCCTGATACCGTTAAATCACTGACATGCCGAACTGGAACCTGCTTTTCAAGCTGCGTACGGATTTGATCAATGACTTGCGGGGTTCCTGAACAAACAATTGTAATACGCGATAAACTGGCGTCATGATCAGTTTCCGCCACGGTCAAGCTGTCGATATTATAACCGCGCCCGGAAAACAGGCCAATAACCTTGGCCAGAACCCCCGGTTCGTTATCCACCAATACGGCAAACGTATGTGATTCAATCGCGCTTTGCTTTGGCCCGGATGCGTATACTGATTTATTTTTTGTTTTTTTCTGTGCTGCATTTGTCATGTTCTTTTTATAGCCCGAGTATACATATTTTGCAAAGCCGAAATTATTGTTGTAATGTCATAAAAATATACATATAAAGTGTTATATTATAACACAGCAGGCAGGGAAGATGTCACACGATCATAAACACCACGAGCACAGCAGCTGCGGGCACGAACATGGGCACGGGCATGGGCATGAACATGGGCACGAACATGATCATGCGCCCTCCAACGACAATCATCATCACCACCATGGCCACGACCACGGCCGCAAAGAAATAAATTATAATAACGGTATTCTGAAATATACATTTTCCAAGGTAAACGGACGCGCCGGAAATTGGTTAAATAAACATCGCAGAAAAATTGTTTTGGGGGCCGCCGCCGCAACGGCGGCAATAGAATATTCTCTGACAAATTCTACGATGGGTTCATCCCTGGCGCTTCTGTTCGCGGGGGCGGCCATCGCCCATGATGCATCGGAAGATGTTATGGAAGCCACGGGCGAGCTTAAGAAAACACAAAATTTATCCAGCGGCGTTGTCGGCACGGCTGTGGGGGCCACCCATACTTTGGCGGAAGGATTGTTTTCCCTGTCGGCCACTATGCAAGGCAATTCCGATATTGCCGTTTCCAGCGTGATGGGCAGTAACGCATCCCATATCCTGCTTATGGCCGGCGGCGCGGCGGTGATTGGGTCTGTCGGTAAGGGGCAATCCACAACCTGGAAAATGCATGCTTTGGGAATTGCCGGTTTGACGGGCGCTTTTGGCTATCAAATTGCCACAGGAGAATTCAACCCGTATCTGGGCGCGGCCATGGTTGCCGGCGGTGGTTACTATCTTTGGAATAGAGTAAAGACAGGCGAGACATGCGCCATTCATGGCGATGCCTGTTCGGGTGATAACCATGGCCACGATCACGATCACGATCATGACCATGAACACGATCACAGCCCTTCCGAGCCTTTGACAATAAAATCCAGAATGGCCGATCCTAAACTGCATCAATTGGTTGGCTCGGTCGCCGCGTTGACCGTGGGCGCGCATGTCTTAGGAGACCAGATATTGGTACAAGCCAAAGATCTTGGCATATCCGAAACCACTGCCGGGGCCGGTATTGCGGCGCTGGCCCTCGCGGCGCCTGAAATTATCCTGACCTGGAAGGCCGCGCATAAAGGGGATACAGAAATGGCGTGGGGCGCGGTGACGGGCTGCACCGTTGCCACTGTCGGTATTGTTGGCGGGGCACTTGCCATGAGCGGCGTTCCGGTTCCAATCAATCTTGATCCGACCACAAATGAGGGCTTATTGCACATGACCGCCTTTGGCGGATCTGCCGCCGCGATTGTGGCCGCAACCCACCCCAAAGTCATCGAGAAAATCAGCAAAGACGGCTCAAGCATACCCAAATGGCTGGGCGGCGCCTTTTTAGCCGCCGCTATGACATATTATGCCAACAGCGCCCTGACAAGTTGCCATTTTGACTTTATTGACGGAGAGATGGTCGAGCATTGCACTACAAGCGGTGAAAAGTCTCACGCGCCTAAAACAGATGACAGCGTACCCATTATTAATTTCGATTAAAAAATTAATATTACGTAAAACTTGACTTAAACAAGCAAATGCATTATGTATAATCATATCTTTATTATATATTAGTCAAGGAAACTAAAATGTCTCAACAAAAACTCAGTGAAATCTTTGATAAGCCTAATTCTGGTTATGCCGAATTTGAGGCCATAAAGCCCCGAATTCGACAAGACTTAGAAATGCTTGGAGACGTTATACAACAGATTAGACCCGAACGAGTAATCGAGTTAAAAGAAAATGATCAAAAGAACTTTACTTTGTGCGACAAGCCGAAAGGCCTAAAAAAACTAACGGACAAGGCAGAATATATTAGAATTTCCTTTTCGGACCTATACGTAAATAACAAAATGATACCAAATCAACTGCACTCATCCTTTTGGACACAAGGCCAAAATATAATTGAATCCGGAGTAAATGAAAATGTCTGTGATTACGATCATTTTCGTTTAAAGTTCTTTGAAAATTTAACAAACTCCCCCTTCTTTAAAGATATACAGGAACGCCAACTTTTTAAAACTCTGATGAAACAAAAACTTTCAGCGAACTTAGAGAACGAAACGCAATTACCCGTACGGGATATAGGTTAAAACAGTTTATGGGCTGGCCAGATGGCACAGCCTATAATAAATCATACCAGCGTCTTATCAAACATCGCCGCGTCCGGTGAGAGGATCATCTCGTTATGCGCTTTACCGGACGGGATCATGGGGAAGCAGTTTTCTTTTTGATCCACCATAACATCGACAATGGTCGGGCGGTCGGTAACGGCCAGCATTTCTTCGATCACGCCATCCAGCTCATCCGGATTTGTTGCGCGCAAACCAACCCCGCCATAGGCTTCGGCCAATTTCACAAAATCGGGCAGGCTTTCCGTGTAGGAATTGGAATAGCGCTCACCATGCAGCAATTCTTGCCATTGGCGCACCATACCCATCCATTGGTTATTCAGGACGAAAATTTTCACCGGCAATTTATATTGTACGGCGGTGCTCATTTCCTGAATATTCATTAGGATAGAGGCTTCGCCAGCAATATCAACAACCAGCCCGTCCGGGTGCGCCACCTGCGCGCCAATGGCGGCCGGAAACCCATAGCCCATTGTGCCCAGCCCGCCGGACGTCATCCAGCGGTTAGGGTCATTAAACGGCATAAATTGCGCCGCCCACATCTGGTGCTGGCCAACCTCTGTCGTGATATAGGTATCGCGCGGGTCTTCTTCCGTGAAATGACGTAAACGCTCCAGCGCATATTGCGGTTTGATAATTTTGCTATCATGTTTATAGGCTAGACAATTTTTACGGCGCCAGATCTCAACCTGCTCCCACCATTTGCCCAAGGCGTCCTGATCCATTTTATATTTGCGCGCGCGCCAGACATGCAGCATAGCCTTTAAAACTTCCTTGGCATCCCCGACAACGGGAATATCAATCTGTACGTTTTTATTGATAGAGCTCGGGTCAATATCAACATGAATTTTCGTTGAATGCGGAGAAAATTTATCAATACGGCCAGTCACACGGTCATCGAACCGCGCGCCGATATTGATCATTACATCACAATCATGCATGGCCCAGTTTGCCTCATACGTGCCGTGCATGCCGAGCATCCCAAGCCATTGACGGTCATGTGCCGGATACGCGCCAAGCCCCATCAAGGTAGAGGTAATCGGAATATTGGTTTCGCGCACAAATTCACGCAATAGCTGCGAAGCCTCAGGCCCCGCATTAATAACGCCTCCGCCCGTATAAAAAACGGGTTTTTTGGCATGGGCAATCAAATCAACTGCGGCCTCTATGGCATCCATGTCCGGCATGGTTTTCGGATTATACCCTTTATGCACATCATCTTTGGCATTTTTGTACATGCCCTTGGCAAACTGGATATCCTTGGGAATATCAATCACGACGGGGCCAGGGCGACCGGAGCGCGCAACGTGAAAAGCCTCATGCATGACGGCCGCAAGATCTTCGATAGATTTCACCAGATAGTTATGTTTGGTACAGGGCCGCGTAATCCCCGTAGTATCGGCTTCCTGAAAGGCATCGGTCCCTATCAGGAATGTTGGCACCTGGCCGGTAATACAGACCATTGGAATGGAATCAAGCATGGCGTCAGTTAGCCCCGTTACCGCGTTGGTTGCCCCCGGGCCGGATGTCACAAGACATACACCGACCTTACCGGTTGAACGGGCGTAGCCTTCTGCGGCGTGCGCGCATCCCTGTTCGTGACGGCATAAAATGTGATGAATATCATCCTTATGGTTAAATATCTCATCATATATCGGAAGAACAGCACCGCCCGGATACCCGAAAATATGTTCCACGCCCTGATCTATAAGGGCCTGAATTACTATTTCAGCACCAGTCATGGCTTGCGGCTTCTTTTCATGTGTCTGGCTAGCCTTTCGCTTGGCTTCGGTCGTGCTCATATTTCTTTCCTTTTAATGCTTCATAACACGTTAAAAATAAAAAACCCCGGCTGGTATTGCTCGGGGCGCTGATCTTTGCTGACTTGATATAGCCTAGCGTCGCAGCGCCTCCTTCACGAGTACCACGAGACTTCCTACAATATTGTTAACAAAGTTCAAATTCATACCTACATCCATAAGTTATTTAATTCGCAAGTGCAACAAAATATAGCATGTTGCTATCCCACATAAAAATTCGCGCCGGGAGTAAGCCGTTTTTTACAAATGATTGGAGAGATTAACCGGCTTCTCCACGGATCGCGTTTTTTTAACTTTATGTAGCTTTTGATAATTTTTTATCTTCCAGCCACAATTACACCATCTAAACTTTCGTTTGTTATCCAGATCAAACCAGTGTCTGACCGAACCTTTTTCGAAACATTGTTTCTTTTATAATTTTATATATGGAACATAAATACAAAATCGTCAACACCAAAGAAACAAAAAAACACAAAATAACAATAAAACGTAATAATATTACAAAAATTAAGACGAATAAAATTAATGCGCTCCCCGCAAACCCAGCGTTAAATGATGCTGGATACAAGGAAACGCAATAATAGGATCATCATGATCTAAATTGTTTGAGCATGAAGCCAATAAAACACCACTCTTACTCGCTCGTTTGTCCGCTTAAAACCCTCCAGTTATCTGGATGAGCCTTAATGTGTAATTTTTTATGCTCTCAATGTAATTATTTACGCATAGTACCGGGGTCAGAGTCAAGCAGATTCCAGCGAAAAAACCCGAAAAACACAAGAAAAATACTGCAAAGGATATAAAAAACACTAAAGTCCCGAAAGATAGGCGAAAAAATGCCTTTAGGCACCACAGCGCCCATTATACGGGCAACATTGTTTACCTGCATAGAATTGTTTGCCTGATAGTGAAATGAGCCATAAAACCGTAGCGAATGTAAAGTTTCGCGCGGCTAGATTACATCTGATTACGAAACCAGGTGCTTTGGCGTTTTGCGTAACGCCGCGTTTGCCCCTGCGAGAGCATAATGGCCTCATCCAGGCTTATCCCGCCTTCCAGATAGCGCCGTAAAAAATCAAATCCCAAAGCCTTGGTCAGGGGCACGCCCTCATTAACCTCTCCTTTGTCCAACCGCGCGGCAAATGCTTTCACTTCATCCAGCGCGCCCTGCTCTATCATGGCTTCAAAGCGGGTATTACATCGGCGATACAACTCCTCGCGCACGGGCATAATGATTTCGGTAACAAACCGCCAATCATCGGGCGGCCTTGCCCGCTTGCTCTTTTGCCATTGCGCCAAAGATTGTCCCGTGGCCTCCAAAACCTCCATTGCCCGAATGATACGGGCCTTATGATTCACATGGAAACGCGCAGCCATTTCCGGATCACGCCGCTGTAGCTCGGCATAAAATTCATGCGGTCCCATCTCTTGATATCTCTGTACAACTTGTTCGCGCACCGCATCAGGGACATCCGGTATCGGCGAAAGCCCTTGCGTTAGCGCCTTAATATATAATCCGGTTCCCCCGCAGATAATCGGTGTTTTACCAGTGGCCAGCACATCATGGATAAGCGGCTCCACCAACTCTCGCCAATTGCCGGCGCTGGTCACGTCATTTGGATGCAGATGGGCATAAAGTTTATGTGGCGCGCTTGCCAGATCCGCCGCGTCCGGCTGGGCGGTCAGAGTAGGCAGACCATCATAAATTTGTAGTGAATCACAATTAATAATGACGCCGTCATGCTGCTGCGCCAAATCAAGCGCTCTGGCGGATTTGCCACTCGCGGTCGGGCCGGCAACAATATATATTTTCTGCTTGGTCATATAAGGAGATATAACAAATTATTTAAAATAGCGCATCTTCTTCTTATCCATCGTTTTGATCAGCCCGCCCGCCAGCGCCATCCAACGCGGCGCGAGCAGGCAATGCAAGCGAAGAAGGGTATTTAGAGGCGCCGTAAGCAGCACAGGCAGAACAATGAGGCGGCTTTTTCAATAGACAAGTGCCGCAGCAATATTATTTTGCAGCGAGCGGCAAAGCCACAAACCGTACATCACCTTCACGGTTAATCAACAGCAATACCGAATTACGCTTGGCCTCGCTGGCCGCCTTGACAATATCAATCATGTCTTGCGGCGCTTTTACCGGCTGCTGATTAACCTCCACGATCACATCCCCAACGGCCAGACCCTTATCGGCGGCACTGGACATATCGGGCACATCGGCGATCATAACACCGTCAACGTCACCCGGAACGTTATAATCATTTCGCTCTTCGTCCGTCAGGGGCATAATGCCAATATTTAACGGCTCCACTTTGACGATACTGGCCTCTGCGGAAGTCTCTTTGTCCAAAAGCCCCTCCTCTTCAGCCTTTTCCAGTTCACCGACTGATACTTCAGTGGTGCCTTCTTTGCCTTCACGCCAATATTTTAAACTAACCGTTTCCCCAATTGTTGTTTCTGCAACGATGCGCGGCAAGGATCGCATATTATCAACTTTTTGACCGTTGAATTCCAAAATGACATCCCCGTGTTGCAAACCTGCTTTTTCAGCCGGGCCATCGGGCGTTATGCTGGCGACCAAAGCCCCTTGTTCACTGGGCAAATCCAGGCTTTCAGCAATTTCTTCGGTCACAGTTTGAATACGAACGCCAAGCCATCCACGGCGCGTACGGCCATATTTGATAATCTGGTTAATCACGGGCTTGGCCAAATCAGAAGGAATGGCAAAACCAATACCAACCGAACCGCCTGTTGGTGAAAAAATCGCCGTATTAATACCGATAACCTCGCCTTTCAGGTTAAACATTGGGCCACCGGAATTCCCGCGGTTTATCGACGCATCTGTTTGTAGATAATCATCATAAGGCCCAGATTGAATGTCACGCTGGCGGGCTGAAATAATACCGGCCGTTACCGTTCCACCCAGACCAAATGGGTTACCAATGGCCAAAACCCAATCCCCGACACGCAAAATATCACTGCGCCCAAAGCTAACGGTCTTTAACTTTGCCTTTTTCGGGTCAACCTTTAAAACCGCAATATCGGTTTTTTCATCAACGCCAACAATTTCCGCATCAATGGTTTCATCATTCGACAGAGTCACACGCACTTCATCGGCATCACGGATCACGTGATTATTGGTCACGACATAACCATTTTCGGCATCAATGATAAAGCCCGAACCCAATGAGGCCTGCGGAACAGCATCCAAACCGCGGCCACGGCGTTCCATAAATTCTTCGAAAAAATCTTCAAATGGCGAACCATCGGGAAATTGTGGCACATCTGGAAAATCACGTGCATCGGCGACCTTGGGCGTGGACGATATATTTACCACGGCCGGGGACAATTTATCCACCAAATCAGCAAAGCTGGCCGGTGGCCGTTCAGGGGCGTTTTTAAAAACCTCTTTCGCAACTTCTGTCCTGTCTTCTTTATGGGCATCAGCATCTTGTGCCATAGCAGCCCCACTCAACAAGTTCGGGGTCATTGTTAATATCGCGAGAGAAACCAGTGTTTTTAGTCCTAAACGCATTTTGGTACCTACCTATTGTTGATTAGAAGAATATAAATTTACGCATTAAAAATAGTCGCTGGCGCGCGCAGGGTCAACACGTGATCCGATATAGCCAAAAATTATCAAACGACCAGCATCTGCGACAACGCGACCAATGCAAAACCACATGCCACCATACCGATTCCAAAGCGCCGCAAAGTAGATGAGGGCAATGTCAAAGCCAAAGCCAACATACGCCGCATGGCATCAGGGAATACCGCGTATAACAGCCCTTCAATAACAAAGATCATGGCAAAGGCCGTTAAAAGGTAATCAATAAAGACATCCATATCACCAACCTACCCCGTTGCGGTTCCCCCTAGCGGCTCCCCCGCTCCTGAAAGTAACGGAAGAAATCGCTATCCGGCGATAAAATCAATTGAGTATCCGGATTGGCCAAAGTCGCGCGATACGCCTCTAGCGAACGGGTAAAGGCATAGAATTCTTCATCCTTGTTAAACGCATCAGCATAAATGGTAATTGCTTCTTTATCGCCCTGACCTTTTAATTTCTGGGCATCACGCTGCGCTTCGGCGATCAAAACTGTCCGCTCTTTTTCTGCAGTGGAGCGAATCTCAAGAGCCTGCTCCTCACCTTTCGCACGGGTTTCTGTCGCACGTTCTTTCAGTTCAGAAATCATCCGGCGGACCGTTGATGTCCGCAAATCCGCGGTCAAATCAGCCCGAACAATACGTACATCGATGATTGATATCCCCAGCCGGTCTTCTTTAATCTTGGCATTTACGCTTTTTTGAATGTCTGCCATGACGCTAGTACGGCGATCAGACAGCAAATCCTGTAATGTCGTCTTACCCAAAATAGATTTTGTAGAATCTTTCAAGATATCACCCAAACGGGAATTGGCATTGCTGACCGTACGCAAGGTTTTCAGAAACTGCAGCGGATCTGTAATTCGATAGCGCGCAAAGGTATCAACAATAATCGGCTCCCCGCTGACGCTTTCAATCGGGGGGATATCCCCTTCTTCCAAGGCTTCTTCGGCCTCTTCGATCATCTTGCGGTTATTGACATTTGAGCTGGAGATAACCATCTGTTCCGGCCCCGGGTCAATAGAAAGGATCCGGCGGTCAAAATACCGGACATTTTGAATAACGGGCACCTTAAAATGTAGGCCAGGCCCATTAATTTCGCCCATAGGCTGACCAAATTGTAAAACGATGGCTTGTTCGCGTTCATCCACGATAAACATGGACATTGAAACCACGATTAGCCCCAACGCCGCAACAAACAAAAGCCCCAATGACAGCTTACCTATATTCATGACTATCTCCTACCTAATCCATTATACCGTTTTGCTTCGGCGCATTTGAACGTGCTTTAGCGCCCGCACTGCTGTTACGGCCAATTTCATTGAGCGGCAGATAAGGCACAACGCCGCTACCGCCATTGCTGTCCAGAATAATTTTCTGAGCATTTAGCAATACATCTTCCATTGTCTCGATATACATGCGCTCTTTCGTCACATCTTTGCCACTTAAATAAGCCTGATAGACCGAATTAAAACGATCAGCATCCCCGTTTGCCTTGGCCACCGTCGATTGTTTATAGGCCTGAGCCTCTTGCAGCATTTGTATCGCCATACCGCGCGCCTTTGGTAAAATGTCCTCGCGGTATGCATCGGCTCGGTTTTTCACATCTTCCGCATCCTGCTTGGCCGATTGAACATCCTGAAAGGCATCTTGTACATCGGGATGTACCTCTGCCATCTGAATCAACACCTGCTTGACGGAAATGCCCGAATTATAAGCATCCAGATTTTCCTGAATAATTGCACGGGTACGGTCAGCAACTCTATCACGGCCCGTTGTAATAATCGGAAACATTAAAGTTTGCCCCACCACTTCGCGAATCGCGCTTTCGGCCACCTTCTTAATAGTGTTTTCCTGATCACGGATAGAGAACAAGTAATCCTCTGCCGATTTAATGTTCCACTGAATAACCAGATCCAGATCAACGATATTACGATCCGAGGTTAACATCAGACTTTCCTCTGGAATATCACGCGTGCTGCCCTCACCGCCGCGTGAATACAGCTCAGAAAAGCCAATATTCATTTTTCGAATTTCTTCGACATTTACAATTTCTGCGGTTTCGATTGGTGCGGGAAGGTGATACCCCAACCCTGGTTCGGCCACTGTAGTTTTCCATTCCCCAAAACGTTGGATAACGGCATGTTCACCAGGGTTCACAACAAACAAACCACTGGATAGCCAAAGCGCGCCAATCACGACAATCGCAATCGCAACAATAAACCCGCCCTTCATATTACCAGGCATCATTGAACGAAAATTCTGTTGCGCTTTACGCAGCATTTCATCCAGATCCGGCGGTTCCGATCCACCGCCATAGCCGCCGCCACCGCCACCGCGATTTGGGCCTCTACCTGGCGCGTCATTGCCAGGACGCCCCCAAGGGTTACCTTTATTTCCAGATTCTTTATCCCAAGACATAAGCTAATTCTCTTGATCGTTGTTGATATTCTATGGCTAATAACAATATTCTATTTGAATAAGAAAGCAAACCCCACACTTGCAATAAAGCCAAGATAAAAACGAGATAACCATGAGCGCAGTTACCAAAGACCAAATCATCGATGCCTTAAAAACGGTTCGTGATGAAGAACAAGGGGCCGATATCGTCTCACTGGATATGGTCAAGGGACTGCAGATCAGTGGGGATGGCACCGTTATCTTCATGATAGAGGTTTCCCCATCACGGGGCACACAATTAGAACCGTTGCGACAAAACGCGGAACAAACTGTCTTGAAAATAAAAGGCGTCAACAAAGTGAGCGCCGTTCTAACAGCTGAAGCAAAACACACGCCCAAAGCAGCAGCCTCCGGGGTGGCCCCGGCACCGACCAAAAGCAATATACCCGACCCGCACGGCCTTAATAAAATTCCACCACTCGATATCCACGCGAAACATATTATTGCCGTCGCCTCTGGCAAGGGCGGCGTTGGAAAATCAACAGTGACGGCCAATATATGCGCAAATTTAGCCAAAAATGGCCATAAAGTGGGGCTACTGGATGCCGATATTTACGGCCCCAGCCAACCACATATGATGGGATTGGATGGCAAGAAACCGGCCAGCGACGAAAACAACCAGATTATACCGCTGGAAGCACACGGCATAAAAGTGATGTCAATCGGGTTTATGATTGAACCAGAAAAAGCATTGGTCTGGCGCGGGCCTATGGTGCAATCCGCACTTATTCAGCTGATGCGTGATGTTGCATGGGGCACAGCAGAGACCCCGCTGGATTATTTAATTGTCGATATGCCGCCCGGAACAGGCGATGCGCAACTGACCATGGCGCAAAAAATAAAATTAAGCGGCGCCATTATCGTATCAACGCCGCAAGACATTGCCTTGCTGGATGCCCGCAAAGGCATCGAAATGTTTCGCAAAACCAATGTACCTGTTTTAGGCATCATAGAGAATATGAGCACATATATTTGCACCAATTGCGGCCATGAAGAGCATATATTTGGCCATGGCGGCGCACAAAAAGAAGCCAAAAAACTAGGAACGGCATTTCTAGGCGACATCCCCCTGAATACGAGCATACGGATCAATAGTGACGAGGGAATTCCGGCATCCTTATCAGCCCCGGAGAGCGAATATGCGAAAAAATTCGACGTCATCGCAAAAGAGATAAGCACCCGTTTAAAAACGTAATTATTGGCCCAAAATGGACAAAATCTATATTTTTGTATATTGAATAAAACTAAAAGCGGGCTTGCCCCCTTCAGCCTCATGATCCTCGCGCCAGACTTCACGCCAATCGTCCCAGTTCACCTTGGGAAACTGGGTATCCCCGTCCACATTGTCATGGATTAATGTCATATCAAGATCACTGACAAAACCCATCTCCAGTGCCTGGGCGTATATCTGCGCCCCGCCGTTTACGAAGACCTCATCAACGCCATCACGCTTTGCCACACTCATGGCTCTATCCATCGCCGTTTTCAAATCAGACTCCACGATCACACCATCACCTGCGACATAATCGCTTTGACGCGTCACGATGATATTGGTGCGCCCCGGCAAAGGGCCTCCGACTTCTTCATATAAAGAATCGATCGTTTTACGCCCCATCACCAGAGGCTTGCCGAGCGTACGCGCTTTATATCGTTTCAAATCGGCCGGAATATGCCAGGGCAATGTGCCCTCTTTACCAATCACACGGTTTTGCGCCATAGCAACGATTATGGTGGTTTTGATACTCATACCGCAACAGGGGCCTTGATATGATCATGGGCCTGATAGCCGACCAATTCAAAGTCTTCAAATTTAAAATCAAAAATATCGGTCACATGCGGGTTCAGGTGCATTTCCGGCAACGGGAATGGATCACGCGAAAGCTGCAACTTCGTCTGCTCAATATGATTAGAATACAGATGCGCATCCCCCAACGTATGAATAAATTCACCTGGCTTTAAGCCGCAAACCTGGGCGATCATCATCGTTAACAGGGCATAAGAGGCAATATTAAAGGGAACACCAAGGAAGATATCTGCACTGCGCTGATATAATTGACAGGACAATTTACCGTCCGCCACATAAAACTGGAAAAACGCATGACATGGCGGCAAGGCCATTTCATCCACCACGCCGGGATTATAGGCAACGACCAAAAGACGCCTGCTATCGGGGTTATTCTTTATCTGGTCAACCACGTTTTTGATCTGGTCAATGGTTCTACCATCTGCCGTTTTCCAGGCCCGCCACTGTTCACCATAGACCGGGCCAAGATCACCATTTTCATCGGCCCATTCATCCCATATGCGCACACCATTATCTTTTAAATACTGAATATTTGTATCCCCCTTCAAAAACCACAACAATTCATGAATAATCGAACGTAGATGGCATTTTTTGGTGGTCACCAAGGGAAACCCGTCAGACAGGTCAAAACGCATTTGATACCCAAAAACCGAACGGGTTCCCGTACCGGTGCGGTCATCTTTTTGTGTACCATTGTCCAGAACATGGCGCATCAGATCCAGATATTGCTTCATTTACCTCTCCTTGTATGTATTATTTGGCTATAATGATTGGATTCCCGCTATAAAGGCAAGACTTTGCCGGTAAAACACGGAAAATTTCTGTGAAATCAAGGCAAACGCCTAGTTTTTATGGATTTTTTAAAATATATGCCCTATATTATTAATGCTGGCTTCGGTCAGCTATGACGTTACACGCTTGTACGGAATAGACGTTCGTGGACCCGGGGGCAGTACCCGGCGGCTCCACCATTTTGGTTCTAATCATTCGAAAGAGCAGGACCAAGACGGCGGGGCCGAAACAGGATCGACACGCGTAGTAAAGGTATGTGGCGACGTTCGGCATTGTATCCGCCGTTACCGGGCTAAATTCATAAATGCAAACGATAATGTTGCATTCGTAGCAGCCAACGACAACACAGTTGTTGAAGGTGACGTACGCAAAGCCGCCTAATTGGGCGTCTAGCAAAGCTACATGATTCCTAATTGATTAATGCCTTTAGGTGGGGTTTGGCGGTACCTAGCAACAGAAACCGTCACTTTATTTACGCCCTCAGCTGGCATTTCTGACTTCCCGAAATATAATTCTTGCCCTATCTTATTGAATATGAGTGCCCCGCCCGACATTCTGGCCCATGTTCCGTTTATAGCGCTAATACTCTGTTATGCGCTAGGCAGCGCCCTTTATATTGGCCTTGCCGATTGGAGCCGCTCTATCGCACGCGGACAATACAATGGATACAATGCCTTTCATACAATATTTCCCTGGATTAAAGCCGCACTGATTACGGTCATATTGGCATCTTTAATGCGCCAAATTGCGGATCACCCCTATGATCTACGTGGTTATCTGACCGAGATAGTATTACTAACGCTATCCGCGTTCGCCTTCTATCTAAAACTTAGGACTGTCAATACGGGGGTGGAACGCCCCCCAATCATGCAAAATCTTATGCTGTTTTTAAAACGCGTGGCCGCATATTGCTTTCTGACACTGGCATTATGGGCATTGTTAATTGCTGTTTTTCTGACCAGCTTTTGGGGATTACAAATCATCAATGCGGCACTGCCCATGGCCATCAACACCGCACAAACCGCCATCATCATCACTGGCCTGCTTTCACTATGGCCCTTTGTCGTCTGGTATAACAAGGCCCAAAATCGTGGCCGAAGCGGGCAAATAACCATACCGGAACGTTACAGGTTCCACAGCATTCTTTGGCCCTATATCCTTGGCCTGCTCCTGTTTATTTTGCCTCTGTTTCTGGACAAAGTCGCCTCTTCGGATAAGTTCAAACAGATGATAAATGCGAGCCCGGCATTACAAAGAGTGTAAAACTTCTTATCTGATGCATTGTACGCTCGTGTTTCGTTCTGTATGATATTATAAATAGATTTGCATTGTGGCATTTGGCCGTTTACAAATAAAACAGCCATGCGCAATATCAAAAATACACAAACCTTAAAGCAAATAAGAACCAAATATGACTGATGACGATGAAATTTTACGCTACGACAGAATGGTAGAGACCGCCCTGCGCGGTGTCGTTAGAAAATCCGTAGAAGAGGTTATTCAGCATGGCCTGAGCGGTGATCATCATTTCTACATCACGTTTTTAACAGATTATCCTGGCGTCGATATCCCAGATTACCTGCATGAACGTTACCCCGGGGAAATGACAATCGTATTACAATATCAGTTTTCCGATCTGGAAGTGGATAATGAATTTCTGCGCGTGACCCTTTCTTTCAACAGCGTTCCGGAACGTCTGGTCATTCCCATGAATGCCATTTCCATTTTTGCCGACCCGTCGGTGAATTTCGCTTTACAGTTCCAGCCAATGGGCGATGAACTAACCGAGGCGGATTTAGATGCCTTTGACGGTGACGGGCCGGATGATGACGGCGGTGGCAGCGGCGGTGGCGGCGATAAAACCGGCGAAGTTGTTTCACTGGATAAATTCCGCAAAAAATAACAGGTGCCCGAAACCTTGGATCCATCGGCACCACCATCCAACCCCCATCTCTATATTTCCCTGATAGCGGTTACCATTGGTAACCTTACCCCTGCGGTTGGTGTTTTATTTTATGACTGGTCACTCTTCGATATATTCTACCTATATTGGGCGGAAAATATCCTGATCGGTGCTTTTACAGCCATACGTATGGCCATGAGCGCGGCAAGCTGGGGCTTTGTCATGCTGATAGGCACCTTATTCAAAATCGCATTTTTCTGTGTTCATTACGGTATGTTTTGTTTTGGGCACGGCATGATTTTGTTTGAGCTGTTCTATGAAGGGCCGGTTGATATAGGCAAAAATGAGGCCTATCTTCTAGCCTATATTTTTGATCATAATCAGGCCGGATTTGGCATCGCCATGGCCGGAATTTTAATGATCGTTATTACCGAAGGGATTAAAAACATTATCGCCGATCGCCGCGATGCAAGACTACCCCAGACCATTATGTTTTCACCCTATGGCCGGATAGTGATCTTGCATGTCACCATTATCTTTGGCGGCCTAGGGGCACAAAGTCTGGGCGCTCCCATATGGGCGCTGGCCTTATTAATCGCCCTTAAAACCGGATATGACATGCTGGTTGTTACCGATAAACACATAATCAGTTTTGACAAAAAAGCAAAAAAGGATACATAAACCATATGCTATGGAACAAAGACATATCCCCCGACAAAGAACCCTTTAAAGTCCTGTTAAAACGTGGGGAATTTGTTGATGAAACACGTCAAAACGATGATGGAACAACCCGCATCGTTCCCTTTAAAATCTATCATCCCGTTGAGCACAACCAGAAAACACTACCCATTATCATATGGTCGCATGGTTATGGCGGCAACCATAACGGCGCCGGTTTTATTTCACGGTTTTTAGCCTCTCATGGTTATGTCGTCTGTCACCTGACCCATCATGGGACAGATAGCTCTCTTTGGGAGGGTAAGGACGGGCACCCCTGGGATATTCTTCGCAAAGCCAAAGTTTCGCGCCATACAACGCTCAACCGTTTTTATGATCTTCCATTTTTTCTTGATCAATTAAAACCATGGGCGGCAGAACATACAGACCCGGGGCAATATATGGACTTTGACCATATCGGTATGTCAGGCCATTCCTTTGGCGCCTTGTCAACACAAGTGGCCGCTGGCCAAATGTTTGCCGATGCAGACCATAAAATAACGCGCATGCTGGAACCGCGCATCAAAGCCGGCATCTTATACAGCCCGGTTCCTGTGGCGGACCATTTACTGGATAAAATCGTAGATTTAAATGACATCAACATATATGAAAGCATTGAAATTCCACTTTTGCATATGACGGGTACGGATGATGATGCTCCCATTGGCGGCGCCGATTACACGCACAGGCTGGCCGTCTATGAAAAGACAGGTCACTCGGAAAAATACTTACTGATCAAACATGGGGCCGACCACATGGTCTATAATGGGACACGCGGGAAACTGGATAAAAACCCGAACCGTGAAAAGCATGAACAAATCATAAAAGTCATGGCTCTTGCCTTTTGGGACGCACAGCTTAAGGACAATCCTGAGGCCCAAAAATGGTTACTCGGCGATGGCGTTCTGGATTATCTGGGGCAGGATGCAGATTTCAAATATCAGAAATAGCCGTTTTTCTGGACATAATATATATATTTCCTGTATAAATCTGAAATGCACAACAGGGACACGGATATAAAAGCGGACGAACAACAAGTCCGCAATATATACAACTACCATACCCAGAACGGCCTGCAATTTCAGGGCGGGCTTGCCGGTTTTCAACAGGCATTGGAAAGCCATTTGCATCCTGTCGCCCATTTCCTGTTTGTTATATTGCCGAAATTTCCGGCATTGAAAGACAATTACCTCAAAGATTTGGATGAAGCCGATATCTTGCAGATTCATGCGTTATCAAAACTGTATAATAAGAAACCATTGGCCACACATCAGGACGTAACATCCGGCGTTTTTCTGAATATCCGCTTAAAAGAGACCAAGGCGGGATTACACAAAGTTTCAACCTTTCACCCCGATGTACCGGCCATTCACGATATCGCCGAAGAAGCGATTGAATATTTTCTCAAGAAATCAACGCTTGATGACCTTCGCGCCATGGACGAAGATATGCAAACCCTCTTGCTTGAATGCATTGAGGATATGGATATTGATTTGCTTCGCAAGCCCGAACAGCACCAAAAGCTGGTATATAGCCTGCATATTCCGCAAGAAATCAAACGTTTTCATTCTGTGTGCGTAAAGGAACTGGCCGCGCGCATCATTATCAACGAAGATCTTGGGGATGGTATAACTGCGTTTTTGAATAAAGACGATGCAGCCAGACTTGATTTACCGTATATAGAGGCCGATGAAGACAAACAGTATGTAGTTCGTTGTTTCATGCGCACAATGGCCGAAATCTGGGACATGCCGGACCCAATTGAAGAAAATTATACGCAAGCGCCCGAGCCGGATAAAAACGGAAAAGAATTTTTAGGGTTAATGCATGCTTTTTACCGAGCGGCCAATGACAATACGGAAACGCCAGCACAATCAGCCGGTCTGATATACGGCTTTAATACGCATCAGGGCTATATCACAACGGACCGCCGCTACGCACTTAAGGCCGTTGCACACGAATTTGGGCATTTAATCAGTAATTTTATTGTGTGCGCGCATGCAAACCCGCACATAATGAGCAAGCAACCGCGCAAGGATGATATTCAAAATTCCGCGCTATTGTCGCTTGAAACGGCCAAAAAGACATTTTCACTAAACAACTTATACTCTTATAACGGGCGTTACTATGGTTCCACGACTGCGGATTTCACCGGATTTAACGCTGCTCCGGGGCACCACCCTTATAAAGGCCAGCTAGAGGAACGGCATGCCGATTGGCTGGGTCAAAAAGCCATTGAAGCCACTGAATTTGCCCTGGCTATGCGCAATAATATGCACGACCTGCGTGGCATGAAAGACCTTATCCAACAAAAGTTCAAAGACATCGTTGGCTGCACACTGGTCAGCAAAAAAACAGCCGATCTTTATAAAAGTATTACAGACGATATCGGCAATGCCCGTAACTTCAAAGAGTTAGAGGCCGCCACGCATTGCGCCTTTAATGTATTGGAACCACGCTTTAGCAATACGCCGCAAAGCGAACAAAGAGAAAGGCTCTTTAGCTCCATCATCAACAATTTTGTCAACAAACCCAAAACGCTAGAGGCGGGAAGGCGTGAATATGCCGAGTTCAGAGTATTTTGCGAATATTTCTTTGATGTACGGGATATTATACTGGATTATGAAGACGAAATGCGCCCCCCAATAGAAAATACTTTGACTGGGCCTTAAAATGCGCTAATTCAAAAGCATGATGAAAAATGCTATTGAAATAAAAAATCTCAGTAAAACCTATAAAGCATCTGGCAAGGCCGGCCCGAAAATGGCACTGGATGATGTCTCAATTAACATACCGCGCGGATCAATTTTTGGGTTGCTAGGCCCCAATGGCGCAGGAAAATCCACCATCATCAATATTATGGCCGGGCTGGTTGTTAAATCATCAGGGCAAGTAAAGATATGGGATCGTGATATTGATACCAATCCGCGCAATGCCAAAGCATCAATCGGGATTGTTCCTCAGGAAATTACATTTGATCCATTTTTTACGCCATTGCAAATTCTGGATTTAATGGCGGGGATGTACGGCGTCCCGGCCCGAGAAAGACGCTCGATGGAGCTGTTGGAAACAATGGGCCTTGCCGATAAAGCCGGCTCTTATACCCGTTCATTATCCGGCGGTATGAAGCGCCGCCTCATGATCGCAAAAGCCATGGTCCATTCCCCGCCCATTCTGGTTCTGGACGAACCCACCGCCGGTGTGGATATTGAACTGCGTAAGGCACTTTGGGATAATGTACGCGCCTTAAATGCCAAAGGGGTCACCATCCTGTTAACAACGCATTATCTTGAAGAAGCAGAAGAACTCTGTGACCGCATTGCCATTATCAATCACGGAAAAGTTATTGCCGACGAAGATAAGGAAACCCTGCTTTCCCGCATCAACAACAAAGAAATCCGTTTTCGCCTTGATCGCCCATTCGACGATATACCATCAGAATTGATAAATCTGGGCGGCCAAAAATCCGGCAAGCGCAGTGTAACTTTCCGCTATAGCCCCGGTGAATTTAACGTTGATGGACTGATAGGTGCCATCCAGAAATGCGGCTATGGTATTGCCGATATCTCGACTAAAGATAGTGATCTGGAAGATGTTTTTCTGCAACTGACCAGCGCCGCTGCCTAATATAACAGCAACGATCATTGGCTAAGAAACAGCCTCAATCTAAAGAATATGTAAAACTTCTTGCTTTTTACGTGAGAATTTACTAATGTGCTTCAAATAATAAATATAATAATATTAGGGAACCACCATGCAAAAAATTGCTGATGCTGAGCTTTTTGATAAACTTTTAAACGCCGCCACTGACATTGCCAACGATAAAGGCCATCGGGTGGTTGAGCCGTTTCACATTCTAGTCGCCATTGTACGGGACGCCAAGGCTCGGAAGTTTTTTGAAGGTCTGGATTTCCCGTTCGAAAAAATGAAAACCATTACCGAAGATCTGGCCCGTGAATACGTTCCCGTTACACTGTCCTGTGAAAAAAATCCAAAAACAAAGGCCCTTACCGATAACATCCATCAGATGCGTAAATCTTCGCAAAAAATTGCGGCAGGTTTGGAACGCGATTATGTCGGCTACATGGAAATCATTAATTCCATTGTCGACTTAGGAGATGATGATTCCCGTTACTGCCTGACCCACCATAATCTTGCACTTGAGGATAAACTAGCCGTCACCCGTTATTTGCTGGAAGATAAAGCCGAATGGAAGCCATCACGCCGTCAAAAGAAAGCAAACACACAATTACAAACATCATTTTCCGACGCCGCCAACGATAATGCCGATATTCTGAACATGGATAAAATCATGCAGCAGCGTATCATTGGGCAAACAGACGCAATAAACGCCCTGCATAAATCACAAAAACGGGCGCTTGCAGGGTTAAAAGAAGCCAATAAGCCCATCGGCTCCTATTTATTTGCCGGACCAACCAGCGTCGGTAAAACCGAGGTCGCAAAACAACTGGCGGCCATTCGCAATATCCCCCTCGTTCGCTTTGACATGAGTGAATATATGGAAGATTATAACGTTTCCAATCTGACTGGCTCGGCCGCAGGACTTATTGGCTATGATAAAGGCGGGCTTTTAACCAATGCCGTTTCAGAAAATCCACGATGTGTCCTGTTGCTGGACGAGGTGGAAAAAGCGCATCCGGATATTTTTAATATTTTATTACAGGTCTTAGACGAAGGCCACCTAACAGACAACCAGGGCAATACCGTAGATTTTAAAAACGTGACCATCGTCATGACCACCAATGCCGGTGTCATTGACCTATCCAGCAAAACCGCCGCACAAGGAATAGGCTTTGTGCACCCGAACGAAGAAGATCAAGCCAACGACCAAAAATCCGCTTCACAAGAAGCCATCAATAAATTTTTCAGGCCGGAATTCCGTAACCGTCTGGACGGCATTATTACGTTTGATTATCTGACAAAAGAAAACGTCATGGAAATTACCGATTTATTCATTGATGAAATGAATGACCTTCCCGCCGCACACGACCATAACCTGACATTCAAAGCAACCGCGGAGGCCATTGCGGCCATTGTTGAGGCCAGCTATGACAAAGCCATGGGCGCCCGTCCTGTCAAACGCTATATTGACAATGAAATTAAAGACAGACTGGCCGATATGATATTGGCAGGGGAACTCACGAACCAACAAATCACAATCACACGCTCAAAAGACGATAATACAATCGTTTTTGAAACGGCCCCCCAAGAGGAAAAGAAAGCCAATGCGGAAATGGCGGCAAACCACGATGCGGCCACTGCTGCCAATCCATTGGAACCCGGTTTATAAACAATTTCTGTTGTCGCCCCTGTGCTTCTATGGTTAATTAGAACATCAGCGCCCGTAGCTCAGGGGATAGAGCACTGGTTTCCGGAGCCAGGTGTCGCAGGTTCGAATCCTGCCGGGCGCGCCATTTACCAAAATTCTATAATAAACCCGTCCTTGTTTGATTTTCGGAACCCCTGTATATCGCGGTAATGAAGATCTCTTCAAACATCCCTTAGAAAGGCCAGAACTCTGGCATGCTCTTCGCTGATATCGGAAAGCATTTTACTTTTCTCTGTTTCCGCGGCCTCAAATGCATCTTGAGCAGCCATAGCCAACTCCCCCAGGGCGCTGGCCCCCAAATTCAAAGATATCCCCTTTAAAGCATGGGCCGCCTTACGCCAATCTTCGTTGCCTGCCGGTGAAGCCAGTCCGGCGTGTAAATCACTGATCAAAGCACTGGATGACTCTACATATTCCTGAAAAAGCTCTTGCTCCAACTCGTGATCATTATCAATTGCATTACGCAGATTTGTAAGATCAACACATTTCCCCATACTAAAAGACCTTTCGTGATTTTTTGCTGCGAAACTTCTCTATAACCGCAATAATATCTTCTTTTTCAAAGGGCTTGGTAATAAAGGCGCGAACTTTATTCTCTTTCGCGTTTTTTACATCTTGTTCGTATTTATTGGCACTTACCATGACGACATAGGCATCATCATCAATACGGGCCAGCATCTTTGCAAAATTATGACCGCTCAAGCCCGGCAACTCAATGTCGAGCAAGACAATATCCGGGCACTTCTCCATATAAAGCACCAGCGCTTCCCCGACATTATCGGCAACGTAGCACGTGTAATTTTTAAGGATAGAGGTCAGCATTTTCTGTGAAAATTTTTGATCCTCCACGATCAAAATATGCGGGGATGTGTGAAACGAACGCTGCATGCTGGTCAATTTCACCGTTTTTCGCAATGTATCGAGCAAAATATTATCCGTTAAATATCTTGCCAGCTCTCTGCTACTTTTGGTTTTTTTATTTAATTTACGCGAACATTCCGCTTTTAATTGATCCCGTGAATTTACCAAATCATAATCCGTAAAGAAATCATCATAGGCCATAACCGGCTGAATGTTTTGACCATATTTTTGTACGATGGCATCACATAATGCATCACGAAACGCCCGGTTTTTACCTGCCCACCGAAATATTACATCATGATCCTTACAAAAATATACAGAGCAATCATCAATATCATCACTGTCATCAAGTACTGGTTCAATAACAGACATATCCAGACGAACATCGACGTGGAAAAAACGGCACTGCAAAAATTGTAAATCTTCGAGTTTTTCCTGACTCTCAGATGCTTGTTTTTCCGCCTGAGCAATGGAGGCAAAAAGCATATCTTCGGCATTATTTTCAACAATCTGAAAACTCATTTTTCACCTAATGTTATCGAATGCGGCTACGTCATTACATTTTTTATGCGTTGGCATCCCTTCATTATAAGCACAAATTTCTTAACAAAAAGGAGAGGGTATCCCCTTAATACGATTGTATGGCGGCATACTATCCATAATTCATTAACGGTTATTCGCTATACTTTAGTGTAGGTAAAAAACAACATTAAATAGAGTTTCAGGTAAATCGTTCCGATGTATGCGGCGCAGTACGAAAACAGCTTTTTTATTTTCACCACGCCGCCCCCCGTGGCAGAAACCGGTGACTATCTGCTGCATCTTGTTGCATTATCATACATCATTGCGTTTCTCGGCGCTTTATCTGCGTTAGTGTTAACAAATCAGGTTCGGCAAACAAAAGAAAAAAACATCAAGCGACTGCTTTTAATCTGTGCAGGTTGCACCTTAGGCAGTGCGATCTGGTCGATGCATTTTATTGGCATGCTGGCTTATAAAATGGATATGGCCATGCGCTATGATCCGGCCATCACAATATTATCAATGGTCATTGCCATTGCTGTGGCCGCAGGGGTTCTTAAAACCGCAGCCCTTCAAACGACATCCCCAATACGTTTAACGTTAAGTTCCATATTCTTGGGGCTGGGGATATGCGGCATGCATTATACGGGAATGGCCGCCATGGAAATGGACGCCGTTCTGGTCTATAAACCGCTTTATTTTGCCGCATCCGTCGTTATTGCCATCACCGCATCTTTTGCAGCGCTGTTAATTTTTATTAGATTAGGCATGCAGGCCAATAAAAATGCTCTTATCTGGCAAAGCCTTGCCGCCTTGGTCATGGCCGCCGCAATCTGCGGCATGCATTATATGGGCGTCTTTGCCGCCGTCTTTATCCCCTATGCCGATTGCCGGTATGCGCCGGGTCAGAGTTTCACCGAACTGGCTCTGGCCGTTGCACTGGTGACAGGGTTAATCATGGCGACCTCTATTTTGATTATGTACGCGCAACAAATGCAAAAGGCCAAAACATCACAACAAAGCCCACCTTATAAAATATTGGCCATCGCGTTGTCTGCCTCAATCATCTTCATCATATGGATCAGCAGCGACATCTACACGATCTCTATGCAGTTAGAACGGCAGGTGAATAAAATTCAAGGAACGAAAAGTGATAGCGATCAAATTGAAGAGTTTGAAAACGCAATATTGAAGGCTCTGCACAATCACGCTTTAGGAAATAAAAGTATTACGATTGATCATTACGAGAAACTATCAAGCGAGTATAACCAGTCCCTAAAAAATATTTTACAGACAAATCCCGATGAAAACATTGTTACCCTGATCCATAAAAACGTTGAGGCCGCAGAAAGTTTTCACGCCACACAGCAGGACACAGCCAAGCCAAGCAACCATTATTTTGATCTATTGAACGTATACATCAACGTGCATGATCTGAACAAAGCATTAAATATCAACCGGACATCAATCATTCAGGCAACACTCAATAATGCCAAGCTCAGCTTTTATCTATCCCCCATTGCGATAATCATTCTTTTAATCGTATGGGGGGTTACCTGGAACTCTTTCAAGAACTGGCAAAAACAGCAGAATAACTATAAAAAAGCGCTGGAACTGTCACAAGAATACGAAAACAGGCAACGCGTATTCCTAAAGCGCCTGATGGACAATATCCCACTGGGAATATTCGCAAAAGATGCAAAGAGAGAGTACACATTCAGCTTGTTAAACAAACACGCAGAACATTTACTCTCTACACCTGCAGAAGAATTGCTCGGCACAAATGATTACGACCACTGGCCAAAAGAACAGGCCGATTTTTTCAGACAAACCGACATCAAGGTTATGTCTGAAGGCAAAAATGTAGAAATAGACGCAGAACCACTAACCACGCCCAATGGAACCTTCATCGCCCATACCATAAAAGTGCCCATTTACGATGACGATGGCGAGCCATCCATTCTGCTTGGTATTATTGAAGACATTACACAAAAATTCGAAGCGCAAGAAGAATTACGGATCGCCAAATCAAATGCCGAAGAAGCCAGCCGGGCCAAAAGTGATTTCCTTGCCAATATGAGCCATGAAATAAGAACGCCCATGAATGCCGTTTTGGGCATGGCGGCGTTGCTCATGGATACAAAACTGGACGAGGAGCAAAAAGAATGGGTCAAAGCCATTAACACCTCTGGCGAGACCCTTTTGAATATCATCAACGACATTATTGACATTTCTAAAATTGAAGCCGGAAAACTGGTTCTGGAAAAAACGAATTTCAACCTGTTAAACCTGACGCAAGAAGTGGCCAGTCTTTACTCTTTTCAGGCTCGTGAAAAAGGCATTGAAATGCTGTTAAATACCAAAGAGGGTATGCCAGAGGAATTTATCGGCGACCCTGTGCGCATCAAACAAATCTTTGCCAATTTAATCAGCAATGCCCTTAAATTCACTTCGTCCGGCCACATTCTTATAGGCATTCAGGTCAAGCACACGCGCAAAGGTATTTGCAATATTGAGTGCAGCATAGAAGACACCGGCATTGGCATACCGGCCGAAAAACAAACCATGATATTCGAAAAATTCTCTCAGGCCGAGGAATCAACAACGCGCCAATATGGTGGGACAGGTCTGGGCCTTACGATTGTCTCTGAACTAATTGAATTGATGGGCGGAACAATTCGAATTGAAAGTGAAGAAAATAAGGGCGCCAAATTTATATTCAATCTAAAACTGGAAAAAGCCGACACAAACAAAGCAGGCAACGCCCATCATCAACTATTATCCACGTTGAAGGTTCTGATCGTTGATGATTACGCGCTCACCCGCATGATGCTACAAACCACACTTGATCGACACGGCATGACAAGTGATATTGCAATTAACGCCGAAGAAGCTCTTGAAATCATAAAAGCGCAAGATCACTGCTACGATGTGTGCCTGATTGATTATGCGCTCGGAGAAATGAACGGCCTTGATCTGGTACGAACGCTAAAGAAAATTGACAAATGCAAAAATACCGCCTTTATCATGGTATCAGGCGCCATGGAAAACAGACCTTATGCCGAATTAAAAGAAATCGGGCTGCATGCCTATATAAAAAAACCGTTCAGACCTGATCATATTATAGAGGCCATAAACAAAAGTGTAACCAATATCCGTGCCGGGACTAAAGATATACCTTTAATAACGCGGCACAATGTTACTGCTGCTTTCGACGATAATACACCGCCATCAGCGGACAAAAAACAATACCCGGATAAAACCATACTGGTTGTCGAAGACATGAATATGAACTTGATCGTCATCAAAAAAGTACTTAGTAAATTTGGTGTGAACGTCATAACCGCCAAAAATGGAAAACTGGCGGTTGATCAATACAAAAACAACGCCGTTGACATGATCTTTATGGATTGTCAAATGCCGGAAATGGACGGATTCGAAGCGACAAAGCGCATTCGCCAATACGAAGCCGCCCATGAAAACATGCGCGGCGTCCCGATTGTAGCCCTGACAGCCGATGCCATGATCGGCGACCGGGAAAAATGTCTGGCCAGCGGTATGAACGATTACATCAATAAACCATTCAAGGAAACAGATATTGCCGAAGCATTAGAACAATGGCTATCTCCGGACAATCAAAATACCACGGCATAATGACAACCTTTTTCCCCAAATTCCCACGAGGCCGGATATTTGGCGTCAAAATACTCCTGCGGCACAAGAAAAAATATTTTTTTGCAAAGAAAGACTTGCATTTTGGCCTCAAAACGCATTATAACACACTGTCTCAAGCGAAAGCGCATGCGTCCCGTTCGTCTAGAGGCCTAGGACACCGCCCTTTCACGGCGGCAACACGGGTTCGAATCCCGTACGGGATGCCAATTTGACACAAATCCTTTCGATTAGGCGGTGTAGCTCAGCCGGTTAGAGCAGAGGAATCATAATCCTTGTGTCGGGAGTTCAAGTCTCTCCACCGCTACCAAAACCCCCAGAAAACCGCGGGTTTCGAGATATCAAATTTACCCATCACCCCTTGTGTTTGCGCCGTGTTTGCGGGTTTACTGTTTATTTAGAAAAAATTTCTTGAATTCTTTTACCCACTCCAACTCTTTTTGATTTGTTTCAATACTAAAACCACAATAATGTGAGGCAAATTTTTCCTTCATAGCTCCATTATTTTTATTAAAAAATTCTTTAATTTCGTTTTGCTCTTTAGGCGTTAGCTCAAATGCACATCCCGATAAATTGCTTTTAGAATTATATTTTTCATTCAAGTCGAATGTAAAAGACACATCGTCACTTAAATCAAAGGTCTTTAGAGCATCTTTAAAAACTTTTGCGTTCAACATGTCTTCAATTGCGGTTGGGTCAGTTTTAGTAGCCCCTGATTTATATGTAAGTATTGTACTCCCATAATCTAAATATCGATCTAAGTGCAATCTTTTATGGACTATCTTTTCAGGTAATTTGTTCTCTGGTGGATCTCCAAATTCAGGTAATGGATTGTCAGTATCTACTAAGCAAAATACTCTGCCTACTATAAGCTCCTTCCCCTCCGAACTAACAATACATAAATGTTTATACAGTTTTGTCACCTCGGAATGACCCGCCATTGGAATTATTAAAATTCTATGCTTCTCCAAAAAGCCCTTACCAATTAAGCATTCCAGATAAATTTTATCGCTAATCCCTTCGCATACGATCCAATTATAATAATCATTGCCCATTAAACTCGATACAATTGACTGCACTAAGTCATTAATGCTTTTTAAACGTGTATCAAAAGGAATGCCTGCACCAGTACTCTTCAACCCCTTAATATCGCGTCTCGGATCACGTAAATTAAGGGTATCAATTTGAATTCGACCCTGCTCACTTCGCGTAAGAAAATGCGCACGCCCTTCATCTATTACAGGTAAAAAACCGTACCAATGTGTTGTAATAATAATTTGAGCATTTTCAGACATATCTTTTAAACACTGGAATTGTTTATAACAATTCCCTGCATACAACGAAGATTCTGGCTCATCTATTGCGAAAACTATATGCTTTTTTGTGCTCGCTTCATTACTTAATAATGCTCTCGCGACTGATATTATAGCATTTCTTTTCTCTCCAGCACTCAGATCTCGGATAGGAGTTTTATAGTTTTTATCATTATATACAAGTTCCTTAGTCTTAAAGTAGGAAGCTATTATACTATCCATTAATATTCGCTCAGTAAAATTGTTAGCGCGGCCTGTAGCTCTATCATATTCGTAATGCTCTAATTTTTTATGCAGGTCGTTTAGAAAAGACTGCAATCTATTATTTATTTCTCTTGCAGTACTTTTAGCTTCGATCGCTTTGCTAACTGAGTCAGTTAACTCGTCGCTAATAAGCTTTTGCATTCCTTCATTTTCTAATTTAGTGAAATCCGCTTCATTAATTTCAACAGGCAAGTATATATATTCGTATCCCCCTTTAATAAAATCCTTAAAATCTGATAGTTCTTTTTTTCTGTTGTCATGGGGAGTTTTTTCCCCATAAGAATTATTGACGGTCGCAATAGGGATTAATGAATCTGAATGTCGCTCTGCATTGTAAGGATATTGTGCATGAAGCAGTAACCAATATTTATCCGAATGGTAAATTTCTTTTAATTTTTCTAAGAATTTGAAATAAGGCTCTTTTAACAGTTTGTCTTCACGTAAAACAGCGTCTATTTTATCAGCGATAATGATAAAGTTATTTTTATTTTTCCACTGAGGATCATCTTTCTTGATAGCAAATATTGGAGCAATAAAGGGGGCGTTTTCGAAGTCTGTACCACGCTTTTTACCTACATGATTAATCACCCATGGCTTATTATTAAAATAAGAATCTAATGCTTCTAGGATAGAGCTTTTACCTACCCCATTTTCACCTACATAAGCTGTAAACTTCTCTTTATTTGTAATAGGAAGATAATTAATACCTGAATAAGTTTTAAAATGCCGAAGCAACACGCCAACTAACATTACAATCCCCTTTATTTATTCATCGTCCTAGCAGGCACTTCATCCTGCAGCTTATCAACTTCAGGCTTTAAAATATAAATACCGTGCAAAAGGTGTTTTATAACTTCAATACAGACTTTAGTTGCCTGTGGTGAAGGAACATAAGATCTATGCATCACGGCACTACCTGCGTGGTAAACCGGTGATAAAACGGCCTTCTGCTCTTTTGTAATATAGCCGGCCTCGATAAAACGATCTAATTTGTTTTCCAGACTTCCTCTATCCTCAACGATGGGGATCATTATATTTTCCAATAGGGCCCGCACACCAATTACTGGCAAAGCATGCATATCATTTGAAAGGGCCTGATCAATCTCAATAACAAGCGCTTTTTCAGTATCGCCTAATCTGTCAAACCAGGCTGGATGACCGCCAATATCTCCACTAGTAAAAAATCTTAATTTTTCTGATTTATCAACTTTAAATAAACGGCTTATGTTGTTTTCGGATACTTCTTTTCTAGGATTTATAAAATGCCAACGGTAATAGTCGTCCAAAACCTCGTAAAAATCTTCTTTAAGTAAAGCCGATTCAGAAATATGCATATAAGAAGCTTCTTTATAAGGAAAACCATCGGAAATACCGCCCCAAACAGCATGGGCATCAATCATATAAAATAAGGCGGTTTTGATATCGTGTTCCGTGGCATCGACTGCCGAAATAATTTTCTCTACATGAACAGTTTTATTTAAATGCTCCCTATAGAAATTTTGTAAATAGGTATAAATTTCGCACATTAAGTCTATCAGCTCACGCACACTGTCATCATCAATTAGCGGCAGTGAATAGACGCGTAATCTATAATACTGATTTCCCCTATCGGATTTAATAAGATGAACAGTTTGTTCTAAATACTCTAGGTCATTTATATGCTGAGCAAAATCTGCACGAAAACGGGTCCTTTCTACGCTCGGCGGCTGTCCACTCAAATTACTATACAAAAGATTCAGAGCTTCAAGACGGCTTTCTCCAAGAGCTCCTTTAACTTCTTTTATATTTTGTAATTTCTCAGAATTCATTTACTCGGCTAACATCTATAGTAGAATTTATTTACCATTCGAATCTTATGAATTGCAAGAATATGAGAAAAACAATCAACAAATGCGCCAAGCCGGGCTTTGTAAATCGTAATAACCAATTGGTTATTGATGAAAGCGGTGGATACATAAGCAATCATGACAGCGCCAAGGCTTGGAAAATGTATTGCTTAAATTGCAAAGAAAACTACGGCGCAAACGGATGTGATATATACATCCGCAAATGTCCAAACTGCCAAAAAGGGGCGGCCAGTCTTAAAAGAAATAATCAATCGTAAGCTCCGGGCAGAGCTTCTCGCTTCATTTGCTCCCATTCTCTCTGCTCTCTCTCGGTATTATCAATGGTATCTTTGAGATTAAGCGTATGGGAATAAAATTCGTTACCTTGTTTAAAAAAGCAATTATCCAGCCCAATGTTGCAAAAGCGCTTTAAACGACCATCTTTAAAAACGGCTATGTTAAAGGAGCCGACTGTAACGTAATCATATTTCGGCTGTTTCGCATAAATGAAAATCGCCAGTGTGATTAATATAGCTCCGGCCAAAACCTGATATTCTTTGATTACCGACATTCGAACACCTGCTCGGTCAAAACGCCGTTTTTAACTTTGTTTGTAGGTACCGGGCTGCGGCCATAATTCATACAATGGGCCGTAGCAGCTTTATTCGCCGCAGCATACCCTCCGACCATGGGGTCATAGATAATTGAGATGGCCCGCTCATTGGCAAGCGTGACCTCATGGGTACCGCCCCAACCGACCGGGGCCCCGGCACAGGCAGCCAATGATAAAACAGGGATCAAGAGTAAAAAGCGCATATCAACCTCCTTGAGCTTTCATTACTATAGTTACGTATGAATATTTGCGCAAGTGTCTGATTATCCTTAGTTATGAGAGACGAGGAGTCAGAAAAACTTGCGGCGAAAATTGTGTCCAACCTTATGGCGGTGCGGATCGAAAAGGGCTTGTCGCATGACAAACTCGCCGAGAAAACGGGCCTGAGTCGGGCGACTATTAGTTTTATCGAGAACGAAAAGCGTAAACCGCGGCTCGAAACCTGCCTTAAAATCGCCAAGGCGCTTGATGTTGATCTGGCGGCCATTATTTCCCAGACCAAGAAATAACCTCTTCGAAATATCTGCACACCGTCAGCGAAACTCAACCAATTATGGGGGGAGGGGCGGCTGTCAAAAAATGCATCTTGCGGCGCTTGTTTCTGGGTCCCCCAGCGCAAGGCGCGAATAGCCAATACTATGTCACCCCATAACGCGCGCTCGGCGACCCATTCCGTATATACATAGCTTGATGAACATCCAGCGCGCCGGGCCTTCATATCCAGGTCTCCGCCCGGCATGCGTCCAGCTCCCATTCCACGATCTGGAAGTAAACGTTGCCGTTTTTGTCTGTGGCCTTCCCGTCCTTTCCGATGCACGCAGACCAGCCGAAGCTACTCATATAGCTGCAGTGGCGTTCCATGCACTCCGTGGCCGCTTCTCTGGACGAAAAGACCCCATAGAATAGCTCTACCGGGTCTTGCGGGCAGGCGATACCCTCGCCCTCCATAACGATATAGACCTTCATGATAAATCGCCTTTCCTGAATGCAACCTGCAAACACAGGCGCAAACACAAGCCAATATGGACAACAAAAGCGAAGAGAAACGGGGCTTTCGTCATATTTGAACCCCCGTCCCGGTATCGGCCAATCGCTCCGAAACGCCATAGGCTGCGCTTAGCTTGTCCATCATGTCGCCGCATTCGCGCACGGCGTGGGTGTAATATTGCAACGTGATCTGCGGGTTCACATGGCCCGCGACCTTCGCCACCATGCCGATCTCGACGCCTTGCGCCTGCAAGAATGAAAGCGCCATATGGCGGGCCGCATAGGGCTGGATACGGGGTAAGCCAAGCCGGTCAAAAAGCGGATACCAAACACGGTTGCGATAGTTATTGAGCAGCAAAGCCCCGTCCGAACCGTCCGCGGGCGGCCTGCTGCGTCCTTGCGGGTTACCCTGAGCCGGGAAAACGCGGTGCAGCTTGCCATGATGGTGCGGGCAGCGCTCTTGCCATTCGCGCAGCAAATTAAGCAGAAAGCCATTAAGCGGCACTTCGCGCATCCCGGCATCCGTTTTAGTAAAGGGCCGCAGGCTCCCATCCTTTTCCTGAACGCGGCAAATACGGGCAACGCCTTTATCAAGATCCACATCCTTCCAGAGCAGGCCGAGCATCTCACTGGGTCGCACGCCCGTCATAAAGGCAAAGGCATAATAAACGCCCCAGCGTTTATCGCGCTGCGCTTCGCCCAAGACCTTTCGCATTTGCTCTTCGGTCAAAAGCTCGCGTTGCTTCCGGCGGTATGCTTTCCCGGCCCGGGTCGGCATGCGCGCCAGCCGGATATCGTAATCCTCCTCAATCATACGAAAGATCGAGGATAGCGCCTTACGAGCGCACCGGGCAACATAGGGCGTCGCCATATCCTGCACCCGTAAATACCATTTGCGGATTTCCGCGGTCCTGATCTCATCTATTTTAACCTTGGGCCCAAGCATGGGCACCAGTAAATCGGTAGGGGGCCGCGCGCCGCTATGGCCGTAATACCGCCGCGTATTGGGCGTGCCCTTAATGGCCGGGCCGATAATCCAATGCTCGACAATCTGTTTATAGGATTTATGCGTCGAGGCATTGACGGTGCCCGCCTTGCTCTGCAACCAATATTCTGCAGCTTCTCCCAGCGTCGGGGCCTCCCTTTTGTTGCGCTTAAGGACATCGGCATTGCACAGCAATTCCTACTGGGCGGCCATCGCCTCTTTACGGGTGTTAAACCTGCGCTCCCGCCTTTTACCTGTGGCCGGGTCATTGAAATTCAAAACATAGCGATCATGAACGCTAACCCGCCCGTCGCGGTGTTTGGATTTCGTCTGTCGCTTTGTTATAGTCGTGTGCATGTGAACTCTCGCTTCTCAATATAAGCCATTGATATAATTGGATAAATTTTAACACAAACCGGATATTCGGCACAATATTTAGGGTGTCTCCCTCGCGTGCGCGTACGGAGAGTGATGATCATGACGATAGTGACGCTACCGAGAGAACACCGTCTATAAGGGTGCCTAAGGCAGCGTCACTATCTACATAAGCGTCACATCTTAATGCCGGATTTTAAAGGACGCGGAATGCCCCTTTTTTGCGTGGTGTCCACATCGCTTACAATCTCCCCTGTTTCGAAGTCCTCAGAGGCATAAAGCTCTATGGCGCGGCCTGTGTTGGTGCGCGGTTGAAAGTCTACGATAATACCAACTTTATTAAGCGCAGGCTTTAAACGCGACAGATCCCGGGACAAATGGGCCGCAGTCTTCGGAAAATAACGGTCCACTTCACCTTCGGTAGAAAGCTTACGTAAGAGGTCATTCATTTTACCGGAAAAGCGCTTACGGTTCTCAACGAAAGTAATAATGGCCATTGCCAGAGAGTTCTTGGATAGGCTTTCCGCAATGATCTCTTTCTGACTTTCTTTAAGGGCGCTCAGCATTGAGCCAGCTTCCAAATTGGTTGCAGGTTCCGCGGCAACCAAGAAGCGAGCCGCGTCCGTCATCCTAACGCCCTTTGGCTCTTCTGTGGTTTCAAAGTTGCGAAGCGCACAGGAGATGATCTCAAATAACTCATGCATAATACCCGGTAACAAGACCTCGAACTCTTCTCGCATATAATGCTCACCGCGTCTTTTTTCCTCTGGCATTGCCTCCAGTGATAAAGAAAGCGAGCGATCAAGAAGGTCCGGCCTAGTAGCATACGCTGCAATTCCATTTAGAATGAATGGCCGGATCTCGTTGAATATAGCCATCTCATCATCGGTATAGAGTTTCCGCGTCATGCGCCCGCCGCCCGTTGACAAGGTACAAAGAGCATCAGAAATATCGCCTTTTATACTCGAAACATTATCAAACAACATCCCGTGCGTGCTTCTCGCCATAATCATGAGATCTCGCTCATTATCTGGCAGGCGCATTTTCATGGCCAGCGAAGGGTCTATGATCGTCTTGATACATTCGGTAAGGAAGCTCTTCCCGCTGCCCTGCTCCCCTTCGACCAATAAGCATAGATAAGGGCCTAGCGGATTCAGTGCGCCAATTATGAAGCCTAAGACGCGCGCATAACGTTTATCGTCAAGCCCTAAGAGCTCTTTAAAACGGCCAAGCGCATTATCAACTTCCTTGGGATTTGGCATAGCAGACATTGAAGGAGAGGTGACGAATGTAACGGTACTATCTGTTGATATACGGTAGCCACTTTTATCAATCTCCACAACTTCCGCTTTGTCGTTTGCCAAATTGATAAAAACCCGGCCCATATCACCAGCAACACGCAAATAAATTTTCTTGGTTTCACCTTCGAATAAAGCCTTAGCCTCCAACATATCGCAGGCTAATTTAAAATTCTGCGAATTCATTGGCTTCCGGTATTCTAGGTAATACAGATGTTGTAAGTATCTTTTTGCTGCGGTAGAGCCAAGCAGATAAGTACGGCGAACACGGTTATCATTGACTGAGATATAAGTACGTTTGAAAGCGTCATGAAACAGCCCGCAATTATGTTCCTCCATTAACGCCATAAGATTATCAACAGTGCTCGGAGGTCCATTTACTGGCTTTTCTTCGTGCCACCCTTGGGCGAGAGTACGCTCGATTTTATCATCAAGTTGCTCAATGGTATTACCATTTCCCTGCTCATAATCAGCAGGTAAACCACTTATAATGATACGTTTTATCAACTCAGCATCCTGTGTATGATGCACAAGTTGACCCACCATTTCGAAAGCGGGCGTATCAGTTTGCATCCCGCTAAAAAGTAATGGATAGCGGTCGCTGGTAAAAGCAGTCTCAATCAGACCAATATTAATGTATGTTTTTTGCATGGTTATTCTCCAATTAAAGGTAAGTCGTTAAAGTTGATTTCATGTAGTGGTGTGCCAATCCATCGGTATGGTGCTTCCGTTTCCGGGTGGATACTTGGCGGGATTACGCAAAGCGTGCCTTCAAAAAGAAGCTCCAGCACTTGGCCATAATTTTCGCCGTGTTCGCCCTTCACCCTGAATTTCTTCTTTTTCAGATTTTTCATGATGGAATGTTGATAACGCACAAAAAATACCGCACCTTTCTTGCCTATCCGGCCACATTGCGGATCGTTCAAAATGGCTTTGCCTAGATCGACATAGGCATCGTGGTCAATGTCCAGCGCCCCAAGTCGCGTGCCATCGGGCAGATTAGTGCCCATACGAAGGCCGATATTGTAATCGGGACACCTCTCAATCCACTCATCTATACGTTCAGGCGGGAAGTCCTTTTGCCACCCAGTTTCCTTACAGGCTTTATCTTTGAGGGGCAGCGGCACAAGGCCAAGATCACGATAAGTTGGTGCCCATGTTCTATATGGATTTTCGGCGAGTTTAATCATGATCACCTCCATCACATTTCATGACGTTCAAGACTTCGCTCGGGTCGACTAGACGCCTTGATTTGTTCAAGCGGTAATGTGGGACGGCACCTTGGTTCACAGCTTCTAAAAGAGCCCTGTATTGTATTCCTATTTTGTTCGCTGCCTGCTTCACAGTGAATAACTCAGGAAATTCATTAGGTGGTTTAGTTTGATCTATAGTCATAGACATTTCTCCTTTTTTGTTAAAGTTAATGCCTATTTCTATGCTATTTTGCCAAACGCGCCTCCCTCAACCCCAGGGGTTCGTGGGTTATTTTCCTTTATATTTCAATGTCTTGTGAGAATTCATACGCTAAAGACACCATTGATAAAATTGTATCTTTACTTAGTTCTGAGTATGTTGAGGCAATGCCGGCTTGCCCTTCCGATTCCAATTGCTCTAACGCTTCCCTTTTCCATTTAGGAAATTGATCTAACCAGTTACTTTCGGACACTATTAACTCATGCAAATCGTCTCTAGCCTCTTCTTTCGATTTATCGCCATCAATCCAGTGTTTTTTCATCCAAAATGCAAAAATAAATTTACCAGCTAGATTTCTTATATTCTTATGTACGTTTGCTCGCTCTTGAGCATCAATATCAGACGCGGCCATAAAACTCATAAGCTTCGCCGCCGAAAAATTATATTTGCCCCATGCGCTTATAAATTCAGGCCCATTATCATGGGTCTTAATGCCAGCAGTCACAATCGATAATGTATTACTGCTCTGTAGCTCTTTTATCAAAGGCACATCTCTGTATGCTCTGGGGACATATAGCCCCAATATTGCCAAATGCGGGATAACCTCCGTCATTCTCTTTTCTGGCTGAGCATAATAAAAATGGTGATACCGATTATTAGGGTCTTCATTCGGCCAAACTCCATTGATTTGAAAGCCTAGCTGATACAATTGAATATCTTCTTTTTCAGGAAACCGAATGTCACCAACAACAGATTGTATCTCTCTGTATTGCTGTTCAATCTCATCCCAAAACTCTGGATCACTCATCATAATGCCCCATAATCATTGCCAAAACGCGCCGTATGTTTAATAATAACGGCAAATTACAATCATAGAGAGATATACATGTTCGAGCAAACCTTCAAGAATATCGACAACGTCCTTTGGAAAGAGGCGGGTTGCACGACAGAGCTGGATTACACCGAACAATCCTCATGGCTCCTCTTTCTGAAATATCTCGATGATCTGGAAAAAGAACGCGAAATGGAGGCCCAGCTTAAAGGCGAAGAATACGAATTTATCATTGATGAGCCGCACCGCTGGTCTACATGGGCGGCCCCTAAGAAAGCCGATGGCACGCTGGACGATGACAAGGCCTTAATCGGCGATGACTTAATACAATTTGTTAATGATAATTTATTTGAATATTTAAAGGGATTTAAAGAGCGCGCCTCCTCCCCCGACACCATCATATATAAAATCGGTGAGATCTTCGGCGAGATCAAAAACAAATTCCAAAGCGGGTATTCCCTGCGTGATGCGTTGGAATATATGGACGAGCTCAAAATTCGCTCGCAAAAGGAAAAGCACGAACTCTCCCACCTCTACGAGGCCAAGATCAAAAACATGGGCAATGCCGGGCGTAATGGCGGGGAATATTACACGCCGCGTCCACTCATCCGCGCGATGGTCGAGGTCGTAAAGCCCAAGATCGGCGATCGCATTTATGACGGCGCGTGCGGCTCCGCTGGCTTCCTATGCGAGGCGCATGACTACCTACGCGGTAAAGACCTGACCACCAGTGAATATGAAACCCTGCAAACCAAGACATTCTATGGTAAGGAGAAGAAGAGCCTCGCCTACGTCATCGCCATTATGAACATGATCTTGCATGGAATCGATGCGCCCAATATCTTGCACACCAATACGCTGTCTGAAGATCTGCGCGGCGTGCAACCCAAAGACCAGTTCGAGGTCATCCTCGCCAACCCACCATTCGGCGGTAAGGAGCGGGCGGAGGTGCAGCAGAACTTCCCCATCAAAACCAGCGAGACCGCGTTCCTCTTCCTGCAGCATTTCATCAAGTACCTAAAGGCACATGGCCGCGCAGCCGTAGTCATTAAAAACACATTCCTATCCAATTCCGATAACGCCTCAACCGCGCTGCGGAAAGAACTGCTGGAGAGCTGTAACCTCCACACCGTGCTCGACTGCCCATCGGGCACGTTCCTTGGCGCTGGGGTGAAAACCGTGGTGCTGTTCTTTGATAAGGGTGAAGCCACGCGCAAGGTGTGGTATTACCAGCTCGACCCGGGCCGCAGCCTAGGTAAAACCAACCCGCTAAATGATGATGACCTTAAGGACTTTGTCGAAAAGCAAAAGACCTTCGCCGACAGCGATAAATCGTGGAGCGTGAATATCGCCGATATCGACCAAAGCACCTTTGACCTCTCCGTCAAAAACCCCAATGCGCCTGAAGAAGCGCCGCTGCGTGAGCCGGAAGACATCATCGCCGAGATCATCGCCCTTGATACCGAAAGCGCAGACATCCTGCAAAATATAAGGGGGATGCTGTGACAGCTAAATGGCAAGAGACAACGATAAAAGATATCGCTGTTGTTGATTGGGGTAACACAAGCCTCACTAAGAAGGCGTATACTGAAGGCGGTCAGTACTTAGGGGTTTCTGCCGCAGGGTGTGACGGGAGAATGAGTCATGCAGAACATAAAAAATTTACCCCTGTTCTATCTGCAATTGGTGCTCAGTGTGGGCGAATGTTCATGCCTAATGAAGACTTTACTGCAATCAAAAACACAATAACTCTTACTCCTATAGAAGGCCGTTGTGACCCATTTTTTCTATTCTATCTTCTGAACTTTGTCGAACTGCCGCAGAGGGGCGCTGGCCAGCCATTTATTTCAAAGGGTGATATTCAAAAATTTCCTATAAAAACTCCAACACTCCCCGAACAAAAACGGATTGTCGAGATATTGGATGAGGCGTTTGCGGGGATTGATCAAGCCATCGCCAATACCGAAAAAAACCTCGCCTCCGCCCGCGAACTTTTTGAGAGTTATTTAAACACCATTTTGACAAAGCCGGAAGAAGAGTGGATTGAAGGTACCTTGTCCTCAATTGGTGGAGAAATTAAAACAGGTCCATTTGGCTCTTTATTGCACAAATCGGATTATATTGTAGGCGGCACACCTTTGGTTAATCCAGCCCATATAAACGGAGGACAAATTACTCCTGATGTGAATAAAACGGTTAATACAGAAGCTTTGCAAAGGCTAAGTAGTTATCTTTTACAGGAGGGTGATATTGTTATTGGCCGACGAGGAAATATGGGGCGGTGTGCTGCTGTTACCAAATCTGAAGATGGATGGTTATGTGGTACAGGCTGTTTTATAATTAGACCTAAGAAAGGTAATTTAGCGCCGTTCTTATCATTGTTACTTAGTACTAATTATTATATTGATGAAATTACAAAAATAGCTTCTGGGGCAACTATGCTTAATTTAAGTAATAAGGCTCTTGGAAATTTAAAAATATCATTGCCACCACCAAGTGAGCAGGAAAAGCTATTAAATGTTATAAGTGAAATCATATCTGATAAAGAAAATCTAAATAGTATTTATCAACAAAAACTTACTGCCCTCAACGAACTCAAACAATCGCTGCTACAAAAGGCGTTTCGCGGGGAATTAACAACGGATATGGCGGGGCAGATGCAGGAGGATGCGGCGTGAGAGAAACCTACACCGAAGCTGATACCCGCGCCGAATTGATCGACCCCGCCATTAAAGCCGCTGGCTGGGGCATCATCGAAAAAAGTGCCGTGCGACATGAGGTCATTACCCTTGGTCGCTTGCAGGGGGCAGGTAAACGCGCAAAACGAGATATAGCCGATTATGTGCTGATCTATAAGGGGCATAAGCTGGGCGTCATTGAAGCCAAGGCTCGCGATAAGGGCGACACCGAAGGCGTGCAGCAGGCCAAACGCTACGCCGAAATGCTGCAGGCACGCTATGCCTATTCCACCAACGGTTTGAAAATCTATCAGATCGATATGGTAACGGGGGAGGAGCAATATATCGACCGCTACCCCACGCCGCAAGAGCTCTGGGACCTGACCTATGGCGATGTGAATGAATGGCGCGCGCGCTTCGCTGATGTGCCGTTTGAAGATGGCGGCGGTAAATGGCAGCCGCGTTATTACCAACACAACGCCATTACAAAGACGCTGGAGGCCGTGGCCAAGGGCAAAGACCGCATCTTACTCACCCTCGCCACCGGAACCGGAAAGACGGGCATTGCGTTCCAGCTCTCTTGGAAGCTGTTCCACAGTAAATGGAATATCAGCCGCGAGCCGACCCGCCGCCCGCGCATCTTATTCCTGGCCGATCGTAATATCCTTGCTAATCAGGCTTATAACTCCTTCTCCGCCTTTGATGAAGATATGCGCGCCCGCATCAAGCCCAGTGAGATAAAAAAGACGGGCCGCGTGCCAAAAAACGCCAGCATCTTCTTCACCATATTCCAGACCTTCATGAGTGGGACAGATGAGCACGGCAACCCCGCACCGTATTTCGGCGAGTACCCGCCCGATTTCTTCGATTTTATCATCATTGATGAATGTCACCGCGGCGGTGCGAAAGATGAAAGCAACTGGCGCGGGATTTTGGAGTACTTCTCCCCGGCTGTGCAGCTCGGTCTTACCGCTACGCCCAAGCGTAAAGACAATGTTGATACATATGCTTATTTCGGCCATCCGGTTTATACCTATTCCCTTAAGGAGGGGATCAATGATGGCTTCCTGACGCCATTTAAGGTGAAGCAAATTGCCACCACGATTGATGAATACGTCTACACCTCCGATGATGATATTGAGCAAGGCGAAATCGAGGAAGGCAAGCGCTATACCGAAGGCGAGATCAACCGCATCATTGAAATTCCTGAGCGCGAGCAATACCGCGTTCACACTTTCATGGACATGATGAACCAGAATGAAAAGACGATCATCTTCTGCGCCACGCAAGACCATGCCCGCATGGTGCGCGATTATATTAATCAAATAAAAACCAGTACTCATCCCGATTACTGCGTCCGTGTTACCGCGCATGATGGCGCAGAAGGCGAGCGCTTTTTAGAGACATTCCAAGATAACGAAAAGACGATCCCGACCATATTAACGACATCGCAGAAGCTCTCGACCGGGGTGGACGCGCTGAACGTACGTAATATCGTATTAATGCGCCCAGTGAACTCCATGATCGAATTTAAGCAGATCGTGGGCCGCGGAACGCGCCTCTTCGATGGCAAGGACTACTTCACCATTTATGACTTCGTAAAAGCCTATGAGCACTTTAACGACCCGGAATGGGACGGCGAGCCAATTGATCCAGAACCGGCCAAACCGCCGCGCGTGCCCGGTGATGGTAGTGACGATAGTGACGACGAGGGAGAGCCCCCGGTAGGTGGGCCGAAGGAGCCACCAAAACAGAAGATCGTGGTCAAACTGGCCGATGGTAAAGAGCGCACGTTCCAAAACATGTCTGCCACTATGTATTACAGCCCTGATGGCAAGCCTATCTCGGCGACTGATTTTATCGAGCGTCTCTATGGTGAACTGCCCGTATTTTTCAAGGATGAAGAGGAATTGCGGAAATTATGGGGGCAGCCTGAAACGCGAAAAGCCCTGCTTACATCACTGGGTGAAAAGGGCTTTGGCGAGGAGCAATTAAAATTTATTGGCCGTACGATAGAAGCCGACAACAGTGATCTATACGATGTCCTTGCCTATATTGCCTTTACCTTAGCGCCCATATCCAGAGAAGAACGAGTAGAGCAACATAAAGACGGAATCATGTCCGAATATGATGATAAGCTGCAGGCGTTCTTGGAATTTGTGCTTGGCCAATACGTTCAGGAAGGCGTCGGCGAGCTGGATGTTGAAAAGCTACCGCATTTGCTAGAACTGAAATATCAAGCAATCGCCGATGCAGCGGAAGAACTTGGCGGCGTGCCGAAGATACGTAATGCGTTTATTGGGTTCCAGAAGGGGTTGTATTAGAGGATTAAAATGAAATTAGTCAAATTTTCTGTTACGAATTTTCGAAGTATTTTAAAAGCTCATGATATTCCTATATCAGACACAACAGTTCTGGTTGGCAAGAATAATGAAGGGAAGTCCAACTTACTGAAAGCATTATCTATTGCTATGAATGCCATTAGTTACCATGCAATGGAGGCTAAAAGAAGAAATTCAGGACATTCAATTATGAGACGTCATCCTTCAAGAAGGTTTTCTGATGGTTATTATGATTGGAAAAGAGATTTTCCCATTTCGCATAGATCTCGAAGAGGTCAAAAACTAACAATTTTCAAGCTAGAGTTTGAGTTAACGGATGATGAAGTATCTGCGTTTTCTAAAGAAATAAAATCTAATCTTAACGGCACACTACCCATAAAAATCACCATCGGCGATAACAATGAACCTGAAATACAGGTTGTTAAGGGTGGAAGAGGCAATAAAACCTTAAACTCTAAATCTGTGAAAATAACAGAATACATTGCCCGCAGAATTTCCTTTAATTACATACCCGCCGTAAGAACTCATAAGCAGACACTAAATGTAATTGAAGAGCTTCTTTCTAGCGAATTATCTTCTCTTGAAGATAATCAGGATTATCAGGATGCCTTAAAAACAATCAATGAGCTTCAACAGCCTGTTTTAGAGGCTTTATCTGATAAAATTAAAGAGCCTTTATCCGAATTTTTACCCAACATACAAAATGTAAAAATTACTGTGCCTGACGATAGTCGCTATACTAGATACAGAAGAGATTTTGATGTTGAGATCGACGATGGAACACTAACAAGTATTGAGCATAAAGGCGATGGTGTTCAAAGTCTTGCTGCTCTTGGTTTGCTAAAAAACAAATTTTATAAAAAGGATGCTTCTATTATTGCTATCGAAGAGCCTGAATCTCATTTGCATCCTGGGGCAATTCATCAATTACAGGAAATAATTGAATCTCTTGAAAGTGATAACCAGATTGTTTTGACGACACATAACCCGCTTTTTGTTAATAGAAATTCAGTTTCATCAAATATTATTGTTGATAGCGGAAAAGCAGTCCAAGCAAAAAATATAAAAAGTATTAGGGACACTTTGGGCGTTAGGGTTTCAGATAATCTCACAAATGCCAGATATTCATTAGTGGTCGAAGGGCCTGATGATAAGAAAGCATTAGGGGCTATTTTACCAACTCTAAGTTCTGTTTTAGACTCAGCGCTCAAAAGGAATGCATTGATAATTGATTATATTGGAGGCTCAGGGAATTTGTCTTATAAGTTATCAACTCTAAAGTCTCAACTTTGTCTTTATCACGTATTTTTAGATAATGACGGCTCCGCCAACAAAGAGCGTGACAAAGCCATAGCAGAAGACGTTTTAAGCTTAAAGAACCTTACACAAACAATATGTGTTGGGATGACTGAGGCTGAATTTGAAGATTGTATTAACCCAGAAATATATAAGCAAAGAATATTGGATATGTATGGGGTGAATTTAGATATTCCAAAATTTAGAGGAAATCAAAAATGGTCAGATCGCGTAAAGATATGCTTTACCAGTCAAGGAAAACCGTTTGATAAAAAAATCAAAGAGCAAGTTAAGAAAACAGTATCAGAATGTATTTCACAGAATGTTGATAATGCTTTATGTCCTCATAAAAGAAGTAGTGTAGATGGGGTTGTTGAGGCACTAGAACGCTTAATATCATCATAAGCCTTGTATTTACCGCGTGTTTATCGTGTTGTACAACATGGATGCACGCTCTGTTAACACAAAAAATTACAATTGGCGAACCAAAATTTATGCACTTGTGAAGGAAAAAGACTTTCCGAAACAAATTAAAATTGGCCGGAACTCGCGCTGGATCGAATCCGAAATTGACGATTGGATAAATCGCCAATGCGACTAGCGGCCCGCGTCCTGAAATAACGTTTGTGTTTGCGCCGTGTTCGCATGTTTGTAATACAAAGTACCGCAAACCACATCATAACAATGCACTGCAATGCAAAATATAGGATGCGCCGCAGGCCTTGGTGAACGCTGCATTCAAGTGATTTAATGTGTAGCGGAGTGTATTATTGCGCATTTCAGATTTACATAATCTAATCGGCCTTGTGTCGGGAGTTCAAGTCTCTCCACCGCTACCATTTTTCTATCACTATTTTGTCATCTGTTATGCGTATAAGCAGGCGTCATATAGGACGGCATAACAGTGATACAGAACCCTGGGCACGCTTATGTAAAAAAAACTTGTTTTTTAAAGTCAAATATCCTATGGTCTTTGCAAATCAAAATAAAGACAGGGAAACTGACGTATGACTCATAGGCCACAATTCGACCTATTTAACAGACTTACCGGTAATGCAGCCGTCATTGCCATCAAGCGTGACCATCAGAATCTGAAGCCAATACACCTGCTTGCGGCCGTTACCCAAAGCGAAGAAGCCGAGACTGTCTTAAAAAATCTGGGATTTCCATTTGATGCATTAAAAGAAAATGTCGGCCATTGTATAAAAAATTACAAAAAGTTGAATCCGCCGGCAGAACCGGACAACAAAGAAGAATACGCCCCGATACAAGAATCTCCCCTTATGGGCGATATTTTTCAGTCAGCCCTGCAAAGAGCGACATACCTGAACCGTGATTATATCGGCTATGTCGAGTTACTGGAAGCCGTTGTACAATATGGAGATTATGAATCCCAGTGCTGCCTGGAGGCCGAAAACGTCAACATATCGAGCAAACAATTCAAAGAAATGCTGCAAAATAAGGGCTCCATATGGTACCCGGAAGATGTTGACGGGGTTTCTGGACGTTTTAATGCCGCAGCAGATGATGAATTTGACGTCTTGACCATGGATGCGCATTTAAAAGAGCGCATTATCGGCCAGGATGCAGCCATTGACAGCCTGCAAAATTCTTTAAAACGTTCATATGCCGGCCTGAAAGAAGAAAACAAGCCCGTTGGTTCGTTCCTGTTTGCCGGACCAACCGGTGTGGGTAAGACCGAAGTTGCCAATCAGCTAGCGCAATTAATGGATGTCGGATTGGTACGCTTTGATATGAGTGAGTTTATGGAAGGACATTCCGTGTCTAAATTCATTGGGGCGCCTCCGGGATATGCCGGTTTTGATCAAGGCGGTCAATTAACCGATGTTCTTGCCGAAAACCCGAATGCCGTTTTATTGCTGGATGAAATTGAAAAAGCCCACCCCGATATTTTTAACGTCTTATTGCAAATAATGGATGCCGGGCGCATTACCGATGCCATGGGTGAGACTATCGACTGCACCGGAATTACATTAATCATGACATCCAATGTTGGCGCAAATATTGCCAGTGCCGGTCAATCCATGGGGTTTGTGCAAGTCGCCGATGGAACAGGGGCCCCAGCACAGTCCAGCTACGATCAGGCGATTAAGAAAAAGTTTTCGGCAGAATTTCGTAACCGTCTCGATGGCACTATCGTCTTTTCACCATTAAGCCTGGAAAATATCATTGAAATTGCCGATGTCATGATGGATGAAATGAACCATCTACAAGCAGCCAAAAGCCACAATCTTACCTTTGACGCCACACCCGAAGCCATATACGCCATGGCAGAGAAAAGCTATGACCCCGCCATGGGTGCCAGACCGCTGAAACGGCTTATCAATGAGGAAATTAAAGCTCTTCTTACCGATAAAATTCTGCATGGCCATCTGAAAAATGCCACCATAACAATTGATGTCGATGAAGATGAGACATTCACAATGGACAGCGTCGATAAGCCCATAGAAGCCGCTAAAAAAGTGCGCCCTATGGATGCCAAAAAACTTCTGGAACGCAGAATTGCCTCTGCTGCGAAAAAACAGGCGCAAAACGACAACACGCCAGATGTTGCCGCCCCACAAATGGATATAGGCTAATATTTGGCCCGTAAAGTTGGGTGAAGCACAGTGGCGCCAATTTAGAGAACTCTACGCCGGATAACATAAAGAGAAGCCGAGTTCTTTAACCGCGGCCAAAAGCCTCATTATAGATGGGCGCAAATATAAAACAGGGAGTAATCAGCATTGACACATAAAATTAACGCTGAACTTTTTTATGAAACACTTTTAAGTGCCATACAGACCCGTAAGAAGCTGGGCCATGAAGTCGCTGGACCTTTTCATATGCTGCAGGCACTCGTCCAAAATGATGAGGCGATGGAAATGCTATCGGCTATAGAGTTTCCAACCAAAAATTTAAAAAATGCCGTTGATGAAAAATACATTTATTTCACCCCCCCGCTGCCGACAATTGACCAAGATGGAACTGCGCATTCACTCTCGATTGATATTCTGGATATAAAAAAATATGCAATCGAGGCGGCCCAGATTCATAATCAACCTGAGCTAACCTTCATGAATATATTGACCTCCCTGCGTGATTACGGGGATGAGGAAAGCCGCTTTTGCCTATCTGAAGAAGTGCTGCACTGTAACGATGATGATTTCCAGCGTTTTGCGTCTGATGAATGGGTGTTGCATACACCGCGCAATAAACGCAAAGCCGAGCCTGAAACAAAAGATGCGAAAGAACCAAAACAAGACAACAAAATTCATAAAACCTTTAATGAAGCAGTTGGGAACAGTCAAAAAATATTAGAGATACCCAACGCCTTAAAAAATCGTGTTGTTGGACAGGATGCCGCGATCGACACATTGGCGCGCTGCATGAAACGGGCCTTTGTTGGCATGAAAGAAGCCAATAAACCCGTTGGGTCCTATTTGTTTGCCGGGCCCACGGGCGTCGGAAAAACCGAAGTAGCCAAACAGCTTGCAGAATTTCTGAATATCGATTTGGTGCGCTTTGATATGAGCGAGTTTATGCAAGAATACAGCGTTCCCAATCTAATTGGCGCCGGTGCGGGGCTGGTTGGTCATGATGACGGCGGCCTTTTAACCAATGCATTATTGGAAAAACCAACATGCGTGCTATTACTGGATGAAATTGAAAAAGCCCACCCTATGGTTTTTGATGTCCTATTACAAATCATGGATAACGGTATGATCACCGATTCTTCGGGTAAGAAAGTTGATTGTACAAATATAACTCTTGTCATGACCTCAAATGTCGGGGTCACCGATATATCCAGCGCGCCCCCCGGATTTCACCAGAACACTGACAGTGACATAATGGCAAATTATGATGTGGCCATTAAAAAACAATTTACCGCAGAATTCAGAAACCGCATCGACAAAACGGTCATTTTTGACCATCTAAACAAAGACCATATGCTCAGTATTGCCAATATTTTCGTTCAAGAAATGAATAAATTTGTCGCCGCCGACAGATACAATATTTCATTTTCGGCAACGCAGAACGGCCTGGAAAATATGGTTAAGAAAAGCTATGAACCAGCCATGGGGGCCAGACCACTGAAACGCTTGATGCAAAACGAAATTCAGGATTTAATCTCTGAACTGCTCATACAAGGGCAAACTACTGATACCCATATTCTTATCGACCATGATGATAAAAAACAGGAGTTCACAATTGCACCAGGTGCGCCGGAGTCACCCTCCCTATAGCCCTGACGGGCCTGCATTGTCTGGTACGGCCATATTTAACTGGCGGCCAGACAGTCAAAGCGCTAGGTTATAATCAACAAAAATGATCCAGATTAAATTGCCTTAGAATCATGACGTTTGAAATTTTTCTGTCCACCACCCCCGGTCTGGAACACGCATTATATAATGAAGTACGAAGCAAAGGGTTTAAACAGACCAAGCAAGTCAAAGGCGGCGTCACCATAAAAGGCGGCTGGCCAGAGGTATGGCGCGCCAATTTATGGATCCGGGGAGCATCGCGCGTGCTGGCACGTGTTGCGTCTTTTCAGGTTCTGCACTTGGCCCATCTTGACATGCGCGCCCGTGAAGTGGCATGGAATACGATATTAAACCCGGCGCTTCCTTTTCGTGTTGAGGTCACCTGTAAAAAATCACGCATCTACCATTCCGGCGCTGCTCAGGAACGTATTGTAAGGGCCATAAAAGAGACACTTAAGGCCCCCTATTCACCGGATGCAGATGTCACCATCATGGCCAGAATTGAACGTGATATATGTACAATCAGCGTCGATACTTCCGGCGAATTGCTTCATAAGCGAGGATATAAAGAAGCCATCAATAAAGCGCCTATGCGCGAAAACATGGCCGCTCTTTTTCTGGCTGAATGCGGCTACAACGGAACGGAGCCCGTTTTTGACCCCATGTGCGGGTCAGGCACATTTGTTATTGAGGCCGCCCTGATTGCCGCTCGAATTAACCCGGGACATGCCCGTTATTTTGCCTTTGAAAAATTAAACACATTTGATGCGCCGGCATGGGAAAAAATGCGAAATGTGCAACGCGATCCCTCCGTTCGCATCCATTGTTACGGCAGTGACCGCGATGAAGGCGCGATAAAAATCAGTACAAAAAACGCCGCACGCGCTGGTGTAAATGACATAACCGTATTTACACAACAAACAATCAGCGAAATAACCCCGCCCTGTGATACACCGGGCCTTGTTATCCTTAACCCGCCATATGGAACGCGCATAGGGGAAAAACAAAAATTAATGCCACTATATCAAGGTCTTGGCAAAATTTTGCGCCAGAAATTTTCCGGCTGGCGTGTTGGTATTATCACTGCTGATTCTGGTCTTGCTCATGCCACGGGTTTACCTTTTTTACCGCCAGCGCCCCCAGTGCAACATGGCGGACTGCGGGTAACCCTTTATCAGACATGCGGTATCGGGATAGACACCAATTGAGAGATTCTTTTGCTTTCCGTTATAGCGATAGGCCAAACGCCAGTGTTTTGAGCTATTCGGCATGACCCAGAGCACTAAGCCTGCCCATCGGATAGCTTATTGGGCGCTTTTGAGGACTGCTTATTCGGTTTGGCATTTTTACAGGCAATTTCTGTCAATTTCATTTTGTTGGTCTCTAATTTTTCTCTGTTGGTCACTTAAGCCAAAAAAGACCAACTTTTATCGCGATTGTCACTGAATGATAAAAAACAACAATGAACAAGAGCGAAATCAAAGGCGTTGATATCCATGACTTACAGAGATAATCATAAACAAAAATGAACGTGAATAAAAGTGAAAATGGCGGTGGCATCATTCATAAATGAAGGGTAAGCTATTGCACTCCAATGAAAATTGCTGATTCGAATTTAAATCATACCCCCAAGTATACCCCCTGTTTCTTTTTCAATAGATTGTGGCAAAGGGGGCACCAGCCAGCTCAAGCATCAAGAACATAGCCGTAATTAAGCCCAAAAAGGACAGTTTTACAGTTAGCTTAATGTTTTTTGTGTCAGTTTTTAAGTTTGTAGTGCGCTTCTTTTTCATAGGCATCTCCTTTTGTTCAAATGTTAAACTCTGGATTTCCGATACGTATTTCAAATCAACGGCTACGCCCTCTGACATTCGAGCCTGCGGAATTGAACCGCAACCTTGACCCATTTGCCACAATCTATTGATTGCTTGGATCATAGCATAATTAATGAAATACGAAAGCAAAAGAGCTTATGTCGGATAAGTATGTTCCCTTTTTGTTCTTGACTTGATTTTGTGAATAACCTTTAATGAGAATATAGGCATCTGGGTAAAATCCTGCCATACTGTCAAAATAATTCCCGCCGAAGGTTGTTTAATATGTCCGATATTACTTTAAATGAATTTGCCGATTTAAGACTAAGCAGCGGTCTCTCACTTGCCTGCATAGCCGAAGAGCTGGGCGTGTCTGATCGAACTATACGCCGTTGGGAAGCGGGAGAAACTGCTATTCCGAAAATGGCCCTTACCAATCTCAAAGGGCTTGTCCGCAAAGCGAAATTTTCATCAGTTTATAAAGAGCCACAACAACCTCAGGATTTCAGGTTTATAGATCTGTTTGCCGGTATTGGCGGATTCCGCAAAGGGTTTGAGGCCGTAGGAGGAAAATGTGTTTTTACCAGCGAATGGGATGATTATTCCCGCCGCACCTATCTGGCCAATTTTGAGTGTGACCATGAAGTGGCTGGCGATATCACCAAAGTGGAGGTGGCAGATATTCCGGACCATGATGTATTGCTGGCCGGTTTTCCCTGCCAACCGTTTTCTATTGCGGGTGTATCCAAAAAGAATGCACTGGGACGCAAGCACGGTTTTGCCTGTGAAGCTCAAGGAACCCTGTTCTTTGATATTGCCCGCATTATCAAACATCACCGGCCAGCGGCTTTTGTGCTTGAAAACGTAAAGAATCTGAAAAGTCATGACAAGGGCAATACCTTCGATGTGATCATGAAGATCCTTAGGGAAGATCTTGGATATCATGTGCAGGAACGCATCATCGATGCCAAGAGTTTTGTGCCCCAGCACCGTGAGCGGATTTTCATTGTAGGGTTCCGAGATGAAACGGCCTTCAATATAGAGGGTCTTGATATCCCTGATATTGCTCACGGGCCTAAACTTGATTCTATACTGCACCCGGAAGATGGTAGCGAGGAAATCGAAGACCCTTTCATTTGCGGCAACATTGGGCGCGTGAATGAGAAATACACCCTGTCTGACAAGCTCTGGAACTATCTCCAAGACTATGCAGCAAAACATCGCGCAAAAGGAAATGGTTTCGGGTTCGGTTTATGCACTCCAGCAGACACGGCCCGCACATTATCGGCTCGTTATTACAAGGATGGCTCGGAAATCCTGATTGAGCAAAAAGGGAAAAATCCTCGCCGCCTCACGCCGAGGGAATGTGCCCGGCTTATGGGCTTCGATCAGCCCGGACAGGAAAAGATGGTTATCCCGGTATCGGATACCCGGGCCTATCAGCAATTTGGCAATGCTGTGGTTGTGCCTGTGGTACAGGCACTGGCAGAAGGCATGAAGCCGTTTATTCTGCATTCTCTGCTTCAACAGGAAGAAGGAAAGAAAGTCACTGTAAATGGCTGATATTGTTTCGCCGCAAAAGCGCAGCGAAATGATGTCCGGCATACGCGGCAAAAATACCAAGCCGGAACATTTTATTCGCAAGACTTTGCATGCCAAAGGTTTTCGCTTCCGGCTCCACCGCAAGGATCTTCCCGGCAAACCGGATCTGGTTCTTTCAAAATACCGCACGGTTATATTTGTGCATGGCTGCTTCTGGCATGGCCATGATTGCCACCTGTTCAAATGGCCGAAATCACGCCCGGATTTCTGGCGTGCAAAAATCAGCAAGAATCAGGAGAATGATGAAAAAGCGCTGGTCGCCTTGAAAAAAGATAACTGGCGTATCCTCGTGATATGGGAATGTGCTATTAAAGGAAAAGAGCGAATCGAACCGGAAAGTATAATGAAAACAATGGTCAACTGGCTGAAATCAGATGGCGAGTTTCTGGAAATCAGGGGAGCGGCGGTATGATCGAAAACATTGCTGCACTGGTTGGCCTGATGCAATCACACGGGGCGCATCTTTTCTATGCCAAGAAAATGGCTCCCAATGACAATTCCAAAAATCAGGTTTATTTAGGTGGCGATTTTTCCGCGCTCAATATTATCCCGTATAAAAGCGTTTATACCGATGCCGGGGAAATGGCGGGCAGCAAAAGGGATCGGGCCAAGGCCGATATACGCTTTTCATGGGTTGATGAAGAAGGCCGCTATGAGGCGCCGAATGCCCAGCTGATACTTTACCCGAAATATCCGGAAGTGCGCATGTCCGGCTTTTTGAAAGGCTGCCGCAACGCTCCTTCCGAGGTGATGACCGTGCGCGATGAAGGTCGGGTGCTGTTCATCGGAATAACCCGCAATGGTGAAGTGCTGGGCTATGCTGCTAGTGCGAATCATCCGCTGGCCAGAGAACTATATGCACGACAGGAACTGGGACAGATCGGTGTTTTTCTGAAGATCCCGGCGCTACCCCAAGAGGGTAGTACCAGAAGCCAGTTACTGGAAGCCCTTACACGAATATACCAAAAACACTGGATTCCTTCACAAAAGATGGGCGCGGATGGCATCCCCAAACCATACAAGGCGCGTAATGGTGGCGGCTATACGCTGGAGGCAGAGCTAGGCATAACCCCGAACGGGTATTCAGAGCCGGACTATCTGGGGTGGGAAATCAAACAATACGGGGTTGGAGATTTTGAACTGTTCCGGCCTAAAAGCCCTGTCACCCTGATGACACCGGAACCCACCGGCGGCATCTATCGTGATAAAGGCGTAGCAGAATTTTTGCGGCGGTTCGGGTATGCAGATAAAAGCGGCAAGCCGGACCGGATCAATTTTGGCGGGATATATGCCTGTGACCGGCCTGCGCACAATGATACCGGCTTACGTCTGGCCTTGCAGGGGTATGATCAGGAAGCCGGGAAAATCACAGACATGACCGGCGGCATTGCTCTTCTCTCAGCCAATGATAGCGTAGCGGCCCTATGGCGCTTTACCGGCATCATGGAGCACTGGAACCGCAAGCATGCCCAGGCGGCCTATGTGCCCTCGCTGTTCCGCACACCACCGCCAGAATATAAATATGGCCCGCGGGTAATGTTATGCGAGAAAACAGACTTTACCCTGTTCCTGAAGGCTGTATGTGAAGGAGCAGTTTATTACGATCCGGGGATCAAAATGGAGCAGGCTTCGTCCGATGCACCTGCCATCAAACGTCGCAGCCAATTCAGGATTAAACACAATCAACTGGCCCGGATGTATCACGGTCATGAGTATGTAAGCTTATTTTGAGATACTTTGTGATTATATCTAATATTTCTTAAAGTAACCAATGAAAGAAAACATGTTTTTTACATTTAATATCGTCCCCAAAAGCAGCTTTTTGAGTGACACCGGAACGCCAAATACAGCTTTTTTAACTATGGATAACTGGGATGATTTTGGGTTTAAAACCCTTTTTTTGCTCCATGTCTATGATGAAAAAGGCAAACTACATGAAGTTGGCGGTATTCACATAGGGTTTAAAGGGCAGACAGGTGGGTTTACAAGTGATCACTTAGACAAAAGCTTCCAAACATTACCAGAGAATTTCTTTTCTTTAGGCACTGGCGTTGAGTACTACACTTATGTCAGAGATAATTTTCCTGATGATGTAAAAGATAGCCTTTTAAAGGCCCTCAGGGATGTTGCTTACAATACAGAAATTCTGTCTCAGGCCAATCAAGAAGCTGTTTTTGGGACTTCCTTCCTGAGAAGCACAAGCCTGTCTGTAGTAACCAATCAGTATGTTCGAGTTTTGCAGGGCGGTGCCACCCTAACCTCATACAATTTTTCTTATACAAAGCCCCGATCTTCAAAATACTCAGGCATCAAATTAGATTTTAAAGTCACACCGGAATCAAACCCATCGTCAAACATTCACATACTCATTGGTAGAAACGGGGTCGGTAAAACAACATTATTGAACAGCATGGTTCAAGCAGCCTTATCAAAAAATGCTGACAAATCAGAAACAGGATTTTTTAAAGATAATGACCACAATTTCGCAAATATAGCTGGGCCAAGACCTCTAGCAGAAGATTATTTCAGCGGCGTTATATCGGTATCTTTTAGTGCCTTTGACCCTTTCGTACCTCCTCAAGAGCAAAATGACCCTACAAAAGGTATGTGCTACTATTACATTGGCCTCAAAGACCAAAATGGCCGCCATAAAGAGACCTCAGAGTTGGGTGAGTATTTCATAGAAAGCTTTAGGTCATGCATCCATATGAAGCCCAAAAGAGAACTATGGCTTAAAGCCATTAAGATTCTCGAGTCTGATCAAAATTTTGCCGACATGAACCTCCAGATTCTTGCGGAACCAGATGAAAAGACAAAGCAGTCCGGAGTTGAAGAAGTTGCGCGGTATCTTTTTAGAAATATGAGTTCTGGACACGCAATTGTATTGCTGACCCTAACTAGGTTAATTGAAAAAGTTGAAGAAAAAACCTTAATACTCTTAGACGAGCCAGAAAGCCACTTACATCCACCATTACTTGCTGCATTTACAAGGGCATTGTCAGATTTGTTAATCAGCCGAAATGGACTTGCAATTGTAGCAACCCACTCGCCTGTCGTCTTACAAGAAGTGCCAAAGTTTTGTGTCTCCATCGTCAGAAGATCCCGTTTAGAGGCTACTGTTGATCGACCAGAAATAGAAACCTTCGCTGAAAATGTCGGAACATTAACACGAGAGGTTTTTGGATTAGAAGTTAGCAAATCTGGCTTCCATGCACTACTTGAAGAATCTGTTGCGTCGGGAAAAACCTTTAACGAAATCATGCATGAATATAATGACCAAATAGGGTTTGAAGGACGAGCAATTTTACAATCACTGATTAATTCTCGTAATACTCAGCAGGGCACGTGATGAGACGAATAGTAAACTTAAATTTTGATGACATGGCTGTTTATCAGCTATGCTTACAAGGGATCAGTGACCTGACAGACCAAGCCCGGCTTAGCGCAATCTCGAACAGCATTCATAATCAGGCATCAGACTATAAAGAAAAAGCAGAGTCCAAAGAGTGGTGTTTTATAGCGGCCAATCACTCGAATAATGACGATGTGATTATAGGAGCGGTAACAAAGCAAGAATTAAAAGATTTGTACTCAACGCACATGGTGGGAGCCACGAAGCCCGCTAGAAGCATATATGATCAATTGCGAAACAATGCGCCCAACGGAAAATGCCCGTTTTGCGGGATGGGTCATGTAAAGACTCTAGACCACTATTTACCAAAGGCTAAATTTCCATTTGTAGCCGTCCTGCCTGAAAACCTAGTTCCTTCATGCAGAGATTGCAATACAGGCAAGCTAACATCTTATTCAACAATGCCCGCAGAACAAACCCTTCATCCTTATTATGATCACGGCCACTTTATTACAGATCAGTGGCTTCATGCAGAAGTTCTACAAACGCAACCTGCCACGCTACGTTTTTACGCTCACGCTCCAGATCATTGGGATGATATATCGAAACAGAGAGTTCAAGCACATTTAAGAGATTACGAACTGGCGGAACGCTTTTCAATCGAGTCAAACGACGAACTTCCAGTCATTCGAGACACCCTATTACAGCATTACAGCTTTGCCAGCTCGGACACTATTAGTGAGTTCTTAAGGCAAGCCTCTTTATCATATCAGAGACTGCACGCAAATTCATGGCAAACCGCAATGTACAAAGCGCTATACGAAAGCCAATGGTATTGCGGCGGCGGATTTAGGAATTAAAGGCTATAATAAAAAATACTGATTTGGATCATGAGCTTCCGGCTGTTTCGTTTTACGCTTAGGTTTATCCGCTGCTTCTTTATCTGCCATTGCGTAACCGTCATGTAAAATTTCTAACATTGCCACTTTTTCTTCTTCGTCTAGCTTTGGAATATCTCTCAAATTTGTAACGACAAGGCCGCGTTTCTCGTCTTTACCGGGTGCGCTTAGGTCATATATTTTAAAAATCACATCTTCTAAATCTGGGCTATCATTTAATTGTTCTTCTACGAGCGTGGCAAATAACGATAATTTTTTTCCAGACAACGGACCAGTTTTCCAAAAGCTTAACCACGGCAGGTGCTTTTGCCCATCGATACCGTAGATGAACGGTGGCTTAAATGGAATTAGCGTATCTTTACCTACATTGTAATATGAAGGTTCGACAGCATGTACATAATCTACAGAACGCCCCGCAAACTCTTCATTCAGACGTTCTAATATTTCTTTGTAATTTTTCACCACCCAATCACGGCTATCTGCTTTTGATATGCCTGCTAACAGTTCATTATAAGGCTGTCCCCTAAGCAAGTCCTCAAAGACACCAAATAATGGTCTATAAGTCATTTGGGGTGGGCTCATTAGAAAATTGAGCCTCGCTTTGCAGACCATCTCAGGTGTTTCGTAATAGCCTTTAATGTAGTGTTGTAACGACGGTGCAACCTTTTGAACCATTTTCAAATCCCTTAAATATATTAGTTACATTGATAAGGTATTGGATTCCCCGCCCAAGAGTCAATAAAAAACTTAACGAAAATGGTTATGGATTTTTAGATAACGTCTTGCATTAATGACTTAGCAGACGAACCGTCTATAATCATCGTTGGCTTCCGAATAATATTGCCTTATGCATGCATTATCTATCTTCATGCCCGGACGAACCTTTTCCGTATGATTATAAACTATATCCCAAGGCCCTCCTTTGGCATGGCTTAAATCAACTAAATAGGAAGCAGGAAGCCTTGAATAAAATCCCACCACGTTTTCAAGCAATTCTTGTGTAGGGCTATCCAAACAATATGCAGCTTTATATTTCTGGCCTGTTTGGGCGTCTAGCTTATATGCACGAGAAGTAATTGGCTGCTTTTCAAAATCTTTGAATTCCCTATATACGTATTGTAGTACAGGACCAAACTGCCACGCTTCAAATTGATGCCGAATTAGTGGCTGATCTAGCTTGACCAAAGACCAAACATGACAAAAATATAGAATTTTTTGTAAAGCGAGGTTTGATACTCTTACATTCTTTTTGTCACAAAAATCCAATATGAAATTGGCTATTTCCCTGCCGTCGTAAACCATACAATTAACCTAATATATGCGAGTCTGCACCGCCATTGAAGCGATTATCCTCTAGTATCAAGGAAAATTAGGTCAAGATCAATTTTTTACTTGCGATAGGGTCTTTCTTGGCGTATGCATTGACATGAAATAAAAAGGCTTTACCTTATACGTTAAGAGATTTTTTAGAAAGTGGATGTACAATTTAAGAAAAATAAGATGCAAAAAACCTGTGAGAGCGAGAAAAGGCTTATAAAGACTTTCGGGCAATCACGGGCGAGGAAGATTCAAAGAAGGTTAACCGTTTTAAGGGATGCAGATTGTTTAGAACAAATTTCTCACAAACCACCGGAAAGAAGACACCAGTTAAGCGGGAACCGTGATGAGGAATTTACTGTAGACATAGAAGATCAATGGCGAATTATCTTTAAACCCAATCATAATGAGATTCCTAGAAAGGAAGATGGGGGCATAGATATTAGCAAAGTAACTGCGATCTCAATCATTGATATATGCGAGGATACACACCAATGAATACGAAAATAGAAACATTTTCACCAGATTACATCATCCCCCCCGGTGAAATATTGGAGGAGACATTGGAAGCTCGTGGCATCAAGAAAAAAGAATTTGCTGAGCGTTGTGGCCGAACTGCAAAGATGATTAGCGAAATCATTGCTGGAAAAGCAGCTATAACACCTGAAACAGCCTTACAATTCGAGAGGGTTCTGGGCATTTCTGCTGCGCTATGGTCGAATCTGGAAACAAAATACCGATTACGTCTTGCAGAAAAAGAAGAATGTGAAAGATTAGAGCAGCACACAGGAGTTTTAGAAAATTTCTCTTCTTTCATTGGCCAACTGGAAAAAAGAGGATTTATTCAAAAGTCTAACTCTCCAGCTCAAAAGCTAGCCAATCTTATTAAGTTTTTTGGTGTTGGCGGTGTAGAGGCATTGGATAACCGTCTCGATGCTGCTGTATCTTTTCGAAAAACACAAACATTTAAAAGTGATCCATATGCTTTAAATACCTGGTTGAGATGTGGAGAGATAAAGGCTGCTGATATTGATATTGCCTCATATGATGCAGATAAATTTAAAAAAGCCTTATACGCTATTAGAAAGCTTACGACAGCAAAAATAGAAGATGCCATTCCTCAGGCGGTTAAGTTATGTGCAGAAGCAGGCGTGGCCTTGGTTGTCATACCTGAGATAAAAGGATCATGCGTTAATGGTGCTGCAAGATGGATATCAAAGGATAAAGCACTTATTCAACTAAGCGGTAGGTATCTTGTCGACGACATCTTTTGGTTCACATTTTTCCATGAAGCTGGTCATATTTTGCTGCATGGTAAAAAAGATGTCTATATTGACGAAGGAGAGGTAACCAATGATAAGCAGGAACAAGAAGCAGACACTTTCGCTCAAAACATTCTTGTTCCAAAAGATGCATGGTGGGAGTTTATGCAAATGATGAATTGGAGCGTAGACGCCATACAACACTTAGCCAATAAGCTAGAAATAGCTCCGGGAATTATAGTGGGTAGACTACAACATCACGAAAAAGAAGTGACATCCGTAAGGCCGAATTCAAAGGCACATAATGCCTTGAAAAGCCGTTACAAATGGGATGAAAAAGAACAAACCTTGCTATCTAAGGAATCTAATTAAAAAGGTAAATCTGTTTTAGGGCTAATATCATCAATATTTTTATCGATATGCTCCACGATACGCTTGGCTGTATCCAGCGCCTCTAATAAGTAAGCTTTGCCAAACATTGTGAGCCTTTCACCGTCCTTAGTTTCCCCGTTTCTATGTACACAATCATGACGTAAAAGCGCGTAATTCCTGAGAGTATCAAGATCGTCTTTTGTGGGGGTCAATGAAAAATTGAAGGCCATACCATACCATAATGGGACGCCCTCAATTTTCTCTTTACCTGTCTTTGGGTTTTTCTTACCGCTTCCAAATTGATGATACAGCCGACCTTTGAGATTGTTTTCTATCCACTTTTTTACAGCGTTAGGGTCACGTAAAATCGCGGCTGCAGAAATGTTTGCAGAGCTTATTGCTCCATCTTTCTCAGCAAACTCCACAAGCCGGTTTGGATGTTCTCTTAAGCCTTTTATCAGAGCGTCGCAAAAATAAGCTTCAAGAAAGGTGAGTATTTGAGCGAAGATCATGCGGTTCATTAGGCTGTCGCCATTATTGCTAGCTTGCGTATCAATAATTAAACGCAGCTCATCGTAGTTTTGGTCAAATACCTTCTTGGGGTGATCCGGTATTTCCCATTCGTCCAGCCAATCTTCTGGCGGACGATCATAACCGGGGGGATCACACGAAACATCCACATCATAGTCACGAAGATTTATATTGCAGTGGGCTGGGCCTGCCCATACATCTCCCAGAAAACATTCTCCGCACTCTTGGCAGCATATTTCAGCCTCACCTTCTGCGGTCATATCTCGTGATTTTTCGGCGGCGTAATTTGGCTCAGGCACATCCACCTCTTGCTCTATTGGTTCACCGCAAACAGGGCACAAAAGATGAACTCTTGAGACCCAGCGTTGAGCGTTCATCATCTCTATCACGTAATCTGTTGTTTTGCTCATGGAGTGCCCTTTTTATTAAGTTTCCAAAGGATAAAGAATAACCGCATCAGTGTCATCAATGCTTTATATTTCATTGAAATTTCTTAACTTTTAGCCCAATATGCAAGCGGATCGCTCGTTTTGAGTGATCTGGGGCGTGATTTCCCCTCCAACGCGGCCATAAGTGCATCGGGCCGTTAAACGCGATGCCTTCTCGACACTTGTCGGGGAGGCGGCGGAATACAATAGCGTTCGCGTGAATACGCTGCGCCGTTCGTTGGACGGAAATCAACTCCCCGGCTCCAGAGAGAAATCTCGGAGCCGTTTCCGCATCAAGGGAGTTAAGAATGTTAGATTTATTACTTGAAACAGTGGTGGGCGCCATAGCAGGAGCAATTTTTCTTGGACTGCTTGTTTTTATAAACAGAGGAATTCAAAAATTAATTCCGTATACCAAAAGGAAAATTTTACGGCACAGGCAGCAGAAAAACAGACAGCTAATAGAAAGAGGTTATGGCTTTCTTCTCTCGAAAGAAGAACGCGACGAAGTATTGTCAGAGGATGATGTGGAAACTCTCAGACCTCTCCAAAAGCCTAAGATTATTAAGAAGAAAGACTAGTATTTCCTTCTTCAAAGCGCAGAAGTGGATTCAAAATATCATTAAGACGATTGATAACTTTTGGGTCATCCAAGCTAGAAATTGTTTTTTTTGAACTTAAAATTTCTGTTCGGTAACGATCAGAATATTTTTCTGGCTTATGTGCCTTCATCAAAAACATGGCCAGTGTGTCGCTATATTTTCGGTAAGTGCCGTTTTGATTGGTAATAAGCTCGCCCTCAAAAGCCCGCCTGTGCATTTCATCTTCAAGTCCCTGCACTCCGATTTCAATTGCCTGAGCCCAATTCTCGGCAAAATAAGAATCTGATTTCCGAAGTTTGTACATATCTGAGCGATCAACTCCAGCCATTCGGCACGAACGGCTCACATTGCATGTCACCGCCAAGTATTCCAAAAACCGCTCCTTTTTTAAGGTGTAGGTGTTTGTGTTCATTTTTGCTCCAGATGTTGGTAAACGTGCAATTTTTTACGTGTTACTCATGACATTTTTTCTATTTTCATCTTTCATAACCAATGAAACCTACGAAACCCTTTCAACCATCCATGCCGAAACTGAGCGACTTCCTCCGGCTTTTACAAATCTATACCCATCAACAATTCGTTTTTCGTACCGTTTAATCCAGCGTCCTAATCGTCGCCGATTAATCTTCCCTCTTTCCTCGGCAATATCCTCAAGTAATGAATACATTTCTCTGTCTTCAAATTCAGCATGCTTAAGCACCTCATTTACAGTCGTGGGTTTATTGCCAAAGTTCTTATGCCAAGCCTTTAAAAGTAATCCTAAAGTCACCTGATCGGGATCATCGTCCATTGCCTCAAAAAGCGGGGCGGTAGGATCGGTAAGCCCGAGCCACATAAGCGGCTGTCTGCAAAAGTTTGACCATTCTTCATAGCTTGTGAGGGACGAGCATTCGCTCACCGGTCTTTCGGCAACGATCCATGCCCTAATAATCGTTAGAGCTGCCGCTACGTATTTACTACGCTCACGATGCAAATCAGACAAAAGATTTGGGTTTTTAAATGTTCTATTTGCAGGTGTTTCACATGCCGGATCAAGATTGATTGTAAGACATCGTCTTGTCATATCCTGAACTGGCCCAACATTGTTACCGCTGGATAGCATCAAGGTTCGTGTACTGACCGAAGCAGTTTTAGAAACCCCCAAAATTCGACCTGTGAGAAATTCAGATGTTAATGCTGTACAAAGGCTTTTATGTGCCACGAGATCGCCGGTGAGGTTATCAAATTCGATAACTGCCGGAGCCGTCAGAAGCTCAGATAAAAGCAGCTTCCGGCACTCTTCATCATCTCGGGGAAATGTTGCCGGCGCAGCGCGTTGTGGCGTCGCAAAAGCCCCAATAATCGCACATAAAAATGTTTTTCCGGAGCTGATTTGAGGAGCTCGCGCATGGTACATTGGAGCCAAAGGAAGGCTTGCGCGAATAGCAGCGGTCAAAATAGCAGACAGAGCTGCTACCCAGTCTGCTTCTGTGGCAAAAGAAAACTCACATAAAAGCTCGGCGATTAACGCCAATGCTTCTTCTGCATCTTCTTTGGTCGGGTTTTCGGGGATATTAAAATCCTTAGGATCAAAAACACCGAACAGACCTGTCTCTTTATCATATCCGGCCTCTGTCATAAGCGATCCATCGGATCGTAAATAAGGCTGGTTTGTTATACCGTTTAAGACTGGTAGAACTTTGTAAGCATGGCTGTCATGAAGGGCGGTTACGAGCTTTGGAGGAGGGTCGATTGTAATCCAATCTTTTTCTCTTTTGTCGTATCGTTCCCACGAAATTATGCGCGATAATGCAATCATCAATGCCGGTGCGCTAATTTCTTTAACCATAATTTTGTTCGTTGTGGCGTCACGGTTAAGGGCTACGATTAATCCTCCCCGTTGATAATACTGCCCCCGCTCCGCTAATTCTCGCTCAGCAATATCCCGCATACGATGTATCTGTCCTTGCAAATATCGAACAATCGGCTTCATGCGAGCCATAGCAATATCTATATCAAGACATTCCAGGAGATCGTGTACATTCCGATGGGCACAGTGGCCATGGAGACATTTGAAACCGCCAATCGGATAATTTTCATCAGGTTCAAAATAAGCTGTGCCACTGTCAATTTGATCTGTGTGTTCATGAAGCCAAGGGCAAGTCAGCTCATGCCGATCATCTGATAGCTCTTTTTTGTAAAAACCTCTCGCCTTTAATGCAGAAATAACGGGATTGTCATCAGGGCAAGGGATATAGATTTCTTCGCCGATATTATGCTGTTTTTTCTTTTGTTTTTTGTTGCGTGTATCTGCTTGCTCATTCGCATTCATGTCTAGCTCTAAACCGCGAACCAATTCATCAAAGCTGTATTTTTTATCCGGCTCCCAAATTCCGAGCCTACAGTTGAAAGGAGGCGTGGTCTTACCATGTATGGCGTCAGGTAAACGAGCGTAACGTGCAGTAGGTCCGCCAGCGCCGGGATCACTGAGTCCTGCTTGAATTATAGCCTTCATAAGCTGATCGGCTTTTTTGGTATCACGGATGGGATCATCGAGGATATAACCTGCTTGATAATTGCCCGGAGATGTTTCCAAAAGCCAAGAGGGTGGGAGGGATAAACGGTCGATTTCGACCTTTGTACCTATGTCATCTAGAAAAATGGCGTGAAGGGCTGAGAATAGAGCTTTTTGTCGTTTGTACTCACCGTTACTGTCAGGCATAAAGCTTGCCAGAGTAAAATAATTGTTATGCTTTTGGGGCAGCGGAATAACGGCATCATCTTCTTGCCATGGATACCCTGACCTTGCCCCCTAAAATCGGTCCATTTTTTGAGTTAGGAATTGGTTTATAAAAGTCTTTATGAAAGGAGACAGATTATGAGCCGAGGCAAGAGATAC